>Ga0209930_1000542_pt1 | contig 86330 bp, 76 predicted proteins | sample ThiBiot_500_biof_2_FD_183948 | JGI IMG/M metagenome (GOLD analysis project Ga0209930, IMG submission 183948) | Wastewater bioreactor microbial communities from Cape Town, South Africa - Thiocy_cont_500_biof (SPAdes) | ecosystem: Engineered > Bioreactor > Thiocyanate-remediating >...
AGGCCAAGGCAGACGTGTTCGACTACATCGAGCGGTTCTACAACACGACCCGACGTCATTCGACAATCGGATACCTCAGCCCGGTTGAGTTCGAACGAAAGCTGGGTTTAGCTTAACTGGCTGTCCACTAAACCGGCAGCAGCTCAATCAGAGATTCCCAGTTTTTGATGGAGGCCTTTACCAGCAATGTCCGATCACAATAATGAACTCAGGTTCAAGACACGATGGTTCGAATTCGTTGCCAGCGGACCGCTTGCAATAATCGTTGCAATCGCGATCGTCGTTCTCCTATCCGACCTGCCGAAATTGTGGCTCGCGTCGATCTTTAGATAGGTGGGCAGTTTGAGCAGCCAGGACACTCAGTAATTTTACAAGCGAACGTGCTTGTAAAGAATACGAACGATCAAAAGACCTAGCAGAATTAGCGCTATGAATGAGGTTATAGGATTGTCCAGCCAAATCTTACCGCGTTGATCCCTTTGAAGTTGGATGGTGGGAGAGTTGAAAGCACCGTCTGTCATTGTTTTTCCCTTTGGTACGCGCAACGTTAGAGGACCGACCAAATCCTCGCACCATGTCGTTAGGACCAAGTTGATGAACATCAACGCCAAGCAGCGCGCGGCGTTCCGCAAAAATACCAAAGCGAAACGTATCTTGCTCTCCAAAATCTCAGGCTCGTCGCCTTAATACCCCACCCGGTATCATTTTTTAGTAATCCCGCGAACGCGTTCATCCACTCCATAGCTCCCATTTAAATTTGATTACCCGATTGAGCCGAAGCCCTCGTCATTCTGTGTCGCTTCCGTTCGGCCGCATGTATGACAGCAGCAGGAGAGTTGCATGGCTGGAAATCGAGGTAACGCCGAGAACACCGCCACCCATACGGCGGTCGATGGTAGCGTACACAAGAGCGCATTTCCGCCCTTCGATCATTCGACGTTCGCTTCCCAGCTAGTGTGACTGGCTATCACCTTCGCTTTCCTCTATGTCACCATCTCACGAATCGCTCTGCCACGTGTACGAAGCCTTATCGATGCTCGGCAGAACACGATCGAAGGTGATCTTGCTCAAGCGATGCAGCTAAAGGAGGAATCAAATGCGGCGCTGAGCGCATACGAGGGGGAGCTCGCGTCGGCGCGAGCGCGCGCAGGCCATCGAGCTGAGGCACGAGAGAAGGTGAACCAGGCTGCGGTAGAAGCGCGCGAGTCGCTCGATGACAATCTCGCGACTCGGCTCGCAGAAGCGGAGAGCAGGATCGCTGCCAGGAACAATGGCAGCCCTTCGATACAGTTGGCATGCGCGCGAGCTAGACGCTGCATAAATGGCGACAGATTGCTGTTGTCAGGTGTGAATCTATTTGCTGGCACCTTGCCTGCGACGACCAGGCAGGTCCGAATCGTTTCCATGAGGACCAATAGGGCCAACGTCCACGCTATGAACCCAATCAAAGCAAAGGCCGTGCTGGTCAATTGAGGCTCCGTCGTCGGTCCGGTTTTCTATTTCTTCGTCGGTTTGCGCTGGACAGGAACAAGCGCATGGTTCGCGATGAAGAGCATCGTATGGAGTTGATCCCGAACGGCTTCGATATCATCGAGGTCGCAGGCCCCTTTTATCATCCTTTTGATAGAGACCAGAGCTTGACGCTCGTTCATCCAACCCTCCTATCCCGACCCGGTATTCGCGCTTGTACATTCGACAGCCTGACAAGGGTCGTCAACACCATCGGCGATGGCGCGATCACCTGAAATGACTGGCCATGATGCAGGGGAACACGATCGCTGGCGCTGCAACCCACCGGCCTTTTGAATGATCTTCCGATCACGCCACGGCAAGCGATTGAAGTCGCGTTCGTTCGTCAGTTCGTAATTCTCTTGCGAGCGCCAGCCCATCACCGTTATCCCGAATAGGTGTTGAATCTTCCGTGCCTCACGCCGCGTCGATAACCGTGCGAGATTTGCGCTTCTAGAAATTTGTTCGCTACGAGCAACGCCCGGATCGTCGCGCGAACATCGCCGTCGCAGGCCGCTATTGCCTGAGCGACCGCGACCTCCAATCTCTCGGCTTCCGTTTGTTTGTCCGGTTTGAGACTGGCCTTCATGTCGCTGTTTCGTGTTGACCGAGCGGAATAATGTTCTTATTATGTTCTTATGGAGTCAAGCGGTCACAAACGTCGTTTTCCACCGCCCTGGCAAGTCCACCGTGATGGCGCGGGGCCGTTCGTTGTCAGTGACGCCAAGGGCGTGCCGCTGGCTTACGTGCGTTGCCGCGACGATCTTCAAGACATCGGCTTCGCTCACAACTACCTGACCTCAGACGAAGCCCGGCGCATCGCGAACGGCATTGCACGGCTGCCCGAGTGCATGATGCAGCGTCGCGACTTTCACGAGCGCGGCAACGGTGAATATCGGTGGAAGAAATCAAGGCCCTACCACGTCGCGCTTGAAGATAGCTACGCACGCGGGCATTGGGGATTCATCGACGCGGTTTGCAAAATGAATAGCATCCCGTTTGACGGGACGGGTGAGCGCATCGAACGTGACGGCCTGTGGTACGTCTATGAGTTCGCCATGCAGCTAGACGCGATTCAGTTTTGGGATCGTTTCAATGGACGATGGCTTCGCGGTGAAGAGTTCATTTATCCCGATCGGCCGAAGGGCTTGCCGAAGCTTCGCGAGCCGGTTGACGTGAATCGGTTTGGTCGACGAGCGGTCGGAAGGTGAATTGGAGACGAGATTTTGCTAAACCCCATCGCGCTCGCCCATTTTAGTCGGGCCATCAATTGGGAAAAAGGACGATGATCGGTTCATTGATGATGTGCGTGAGCGTGGTGATTCTGTTGACGGGCATGATTGCCGGCATAGCAATGGGGATTCAGCAGAACTTTGTTCTTGCGCCCGCCCATGCGCACCTAAATCTTGTCGGCGGGGTGCTGCTATTTTTATTCGGCCTGTATTACAGATTGTTTCCCGCCGCAGGCCGAATGAAGTTAGCCCGGATTCAGGGCGGGCTTCACATCATCGGCAGCATTCTGTTCCCCGCCGGAATTGCCCTCGTGCTGGTGAATGGTAATTCCTATATCGCAGCGCCTATCGTCGGGTCACTGATCGTGGTTTCGGCCATGGCGCTATTTGTAGTCGTGGTATTCCGCACCCGGACGGCTTGATTGCGAGACGGTACTGTCGCCCTCAGTCTTTTTCGTGTTCGACTTCCAATCAAGACTAAGCAATCCATCGCCAAGACGAACATCGAGGCGATGGAGTTGCTGAGTTGGGCGACCCGAGCTGTGCTTATCAAATCGGCGGCTGACCAGAGGTCTTATTGAAGCCGTCGAAGAAAGCGCTGTAGACCTGTCTATTGGTCGGTCCTGGGCCGCAATCGGTATAGGAAGGGTACACGCCGGTTCCTGCCGGACCATCCCAACAAAATTTATAACCGGCCTGTAGGCCGCCAGAAACTTCACCGATGCCGGATTCCGTCAACTCGCGGATCATATGCATATTTCCTTGCTGCGATGGACACCACGTCCATCGTGAATATGAGCATGATAGGCCGCTCTCTTTTTTGCTGTGACGAAGCTCACATAGGGACAATCGGTATAAAGGAAATTGCCCCTATGGAACGATTGCTTCTAGCGGCGCTCGCACTCTTCTTCGCGTCGCCTGCACTCGCCGAAACAATCACTGGACAAGCCACGGTCATCGACGGCGATACGCTCGAAATCCATGGGCAGCGCATTCGCCTGTCGGGTATCGACGCGCCAGAATCTTCCCAACTATGTCGCGGTGACGACAGCTTGCAATATCGCTGCGGAGCCAAAAGCGGCGAACGAACTTGCCGAGCATGTCGCGGGCAGGCCCGTAAGCTGCGAAGGCGTCGGCCGGGATCAATACGGACGCACGGTCGCGGTCTGCTCGATCGATGGTGAAGACGTTGCGTTTTGGGTTGTGCGCAACGGCCTTGCGTTCGATTGGCCTCGATACTCAAAGGGTCGATATGTTGGCGCTCAAAGGAAGCGGAGCGCGCGGCCCATGGTGTTTGGGCGGGGAGCTATGTCGTGCCGTGGGCCTATCGGGCGTGCATCAGGAATGGCGGGCGGCTAGCGGGTGTTCAGGATGCGGACTTCCAGCATCTGTCGTCACCGCCGGCCAATAGTATTATCACTATTGACCCGCATGATGGACGGTGGATTCCACACGCCAGTTAACGCCTCCGACTTCGGCGCATAGAGGCGCATGGTGAGGTTGAATGGGCTTTTAGGCGCAGGCAGCCAGTTGGTTTCGAGATCGCTGCCGGGATTTTCGTTCTGGATGTACAGCGTCAGCGACCCGTCGGCGTCGCGCTTGAACCGCATCCAGCTACTCACCGCAAAGCGATTTACCGGATTCGCAACCTGGAAACCTTCATTATCATACAGGGTGATTGACCAGAATGCGTCGACCGGCGGCATCGTGTCTTTGGCGAAGCGGATGATGTACTTGTTTGCACCGTCTAGCGCCTTGCCGTTTTCATCGCCGATGCTGACCGGGTAGATCGCATCTTCCGGCAGATTAGCACCAAGTCCAATCTGGGCTACGATCGCACGCTTCAAATAATAGGTCCCATAAACGCCCATCGTGTCAGTATTCATGGACCAGTAGTTTGCTACGCGAGCCAACGTCGGGACCTTCCAAGCCATCAGCTTTTGACCCTCTGCCGGCGCGCCTTCGATGGCTTTCCGTGCGGTCGCGTCAATTTTGGTAATGTCGAAGCTCCTTCCCTTTTCGAGGCCGATCCGCTTCATGCGCGAGATGATCGGCTGATCTGTGATGTGCGGCGAGTTGACTTTGAGCAACTCGGCTGCATACGCGAAAAACTTATCACCCGCCATCGTATCAACTTGCGTCTTCGGCGGTGTCTTGACGTCGACGCTAGGGTCGATGGTTTGCGTGACGACGACCGGGGGTTTTCCCCATCCTGATAGCGGCGTGATCCTGTAGCCCTTCTGCACTTCGTGGACTGTGGCATAGTCAGCGGGGCCATCCGTCCTGGTGCGACCGATTATCCAGACATGGGGCGTCGGCGCATTGATGCGTGTGACCCCTTCCGGCAAGTCCCCATTCCAGCCCGGAGGCGCAACCAGGAAATTGGCCGCCTTAGTGCCTGTTGTACGCGAACCTAGCGACGCGAACACATCGGACCACATGTCGAGCATCGGTAGCAGGTAATAACGGCCGCCGGTATCAGGAACCGAAACGATCATGGGCTCGTGCGTCAGGTCCAGCCAAGCGCTCGAATACAACGTGTCAAAGTTAGGTCGTACCACTGCCCTCATGTCCGCAGTGGGGTAGGCCGCGATATTATTGAACGTGTTGGAAGCACCGCCGATGCCTGCGGTTTTCGGATCGGAATTGTTGAGCTGTTTGCGCGTCACGTCCATCGTCACGAGCGGATAGAAGTAGACGTACGCCTCCGCAGCGATAGCTTGGGCCTCGCCTGCGGAAATCGATTGGGCAGCGCTCGGGGCCAACATCGATACCATGAGCGTTATACCCGACAGCACCGCAGCAAGCGACGACAGATGCTTCTTCATGATGGCTGCTCCTGGACACCCCGAAAGGACGGACGGTTGGAGTCAGACAAGCAGCGAAACGCAGCGTTTTGTTGATCTGGATCAAGGAAGTCTGCTACGGTCAGACGCTGGCATCGACGCGCTGGGCTGTGAGTTGCTCCGCTTGGTCCCGCACAACTATCGTCCCCACCGCACCCTATCCTCCAGCTCGGCTGCCCGTCATAGAAGCGCCAGCGCCGGTTTTTGAACGGTAATAAGCTTCAACGTATTGCCGAGCGGAACGCTGGCCTAAATCCATGCGTGGTTGCGAACCGAACGTGCGGTATGAGCCGGCAGCTGTGTCTGCCGTGGAGCTATCGGGCTTTCCATTAGGAATGGAAAGCGGCCTAGCGAACCACCAATGCTCCGAGCGTTACGGCGCGGACGACTGCTGCGGCAAAGGCTCCTTACAGGAAGCTTACAAAACTAATTTTCACGACGGCGCGATGAAAAAATCCGGATGGCTCCACAAAAAATATTCGCGCTTTGTCAATTTTTAACGCACAATTTCTCACCACCCTTTCGTATATGACGATTGCCCTGAATTGCGCGCCACCTTCCTTTGTAGGAACAGCGTCATGAATCAGCGTATGCGCGTCAAGCACGAGAAGACCTTCCAACAACGGCTCAAAGACGAGGCTCTGCGTCTCAGGGACGAGGCCGCAGACCTCCCATCCGGCAAAGACCGCGAGCTTCTTCTGAACCGGGCCGAGCAGGCCGAGAAAGCCTCACGCATAGACGCGTGGCTCTCATCCTCCGGATTGCGGCCGCCGAAATGACTGACGCACCCAAGGCTCCAATCATACTGCACGCAGCCGACGCGCTTCGGCGTGCGCGCAAGCTCCCCGCCGGCGCGGCGAGGAACAACCTTCGCCAGCTCGCTAGCGGACTGCGAGACCTTCACCGGACGGGCGCATACGCCCCTCTCCGAAACATCGAGAGTCCCGCGACGGGCTCCGAGACCATGCGGTGACCCGATGGACCGCGCGCACAATCCCAAATGAATGTCCGACCAGAACATCGGACGTTATCGCGCGATAGCGGACGAGTGCTATGCGCGCGCTAAGCACGCTAGATACGTGCTCGACAAGGAAGCATGGCTGAAGCTCGCCGCCGAATGGACCGCGCTCGCCGAAGGCGCAGCTTGGAGGCGCAGCAACGGGTAAGTCTCACGGAACATCTGCTTTGGCGGACTTAGCCCGCTACATCGCAGATTATGTTCATGGGCCGTGGCCGCCCACCGCCCCGCGTGGTCCCGTACCTTCGTCCTCAAAGCCCCTTGCGGGGCCGTGCACCGCTGGAAGTTCGCGCATGAGCGAACCGACACGAGAGCAGATCCAACGCCGCATGGATGAACTGTGGCAGCAAGCCGGCTTTCCTAACGGAAGGGACAAGGAGTTTGAGCATCAGGCCGAACAAGAACTGCGCGATCAAGAATGCTCGATTAGAGCACCACATGGAAAATGTCGCCCGTGGAGAATCCGGGAAACAGATTGACGGGCTGACGTCAAGGAAGCCGACGCTGCGGAAGGGTGCCAGCGAAGAGAACCCGACACGCCTGACCTTGAGAAGATACAGGAGATCAAGATGGGGCTAGCGTTCTTCATCAACGCTTTGATGAACTGAAAGAGGACAGTCGAGCCGATCGACGCGCCGCCCTTCAATCGTATTGGGGCATGGCTTCGTAATCAGCTGCACGAACAATTTTAGCCACAATGGAGTCGCTAAATCCGTAATTCGGAACCCGGTTATCGCCCATGCCAGACCCTGCGCTTACTGAAGCATTGCTCATTGCGCTCGATTATCTGAAGGCGACAGGTCAAGCGATCGGACACGATACGGAGCAGTTGGTCGCAGGCGCCATTTTGTCGGCATGGCTAAAGGGGACAAGGCATCGCATACGGCTGGCCAATGCGGGAATCCTAGCGGGCGAGCGCGCCCAAAAAGGACGCCAAGTACTCCCTGCATTTTCTGCGAAGACACTTCTTTGATTGTTGAAATAACGAAGGCCGCCAGCCATTTCGGACTGACGGCTTTCGTCATTGGTTCTGATATTTTACTTCTCGTCGCCACCATTCCTGGTCAGTTCTTCGCCATCCGGCGTGCGGGTCATTCCGACCACCGAGCACCCTGCCCGCACGAACCCCACGCGTGATTCCGCACTCTCAGCGGTCGCCGGAAACGGATTGCAGTGGACGGTAACGGATGGGACCCTGACGATAACGAGCAAATACCCACACCCCAGCCCACACCCCAAAAGCGCAATCGGCTACGCCCTACAGAACAGAGTCTAACGCATCTCTAAACTATTGATTTTCTGGCTAGATGGCGCGCCCGAAAGGATTCGAACCTCTGACCCCCAGATTCGTAGTTTGATGCTGGCCCGAGAACTTTCACGCCCGGCACCGATCCGCGAAGCGAGCAACAAGATTGCTCAGAAAGGACTGGCTTTGCTGCGGCAACGGAGCGTTACTACGGCTATTATAGCGAGCGAATAGGCTCGTCAGGATCTTGCCCCGCCGGCTTTTAGCCACCGCGGGGCAGCGGTGGTGGGGCGCCCCCCCCCGCAACGACGGAGATCCTCATGACGAAAGCCAAATCAAAGCAGCCAGCATCGACCAAACAACCGATCTCAAAATCAGATGCCAACCGATCGGTTAAAGCCAAACACGTTGCCACCAAGACAAAGAGGCCAGCGGCATCGAAGGCATCACCAGCTACCGGCGCATCCGCCTTGCCGAAGAAAGCATCGGGCGCTCGCACCGGCTCCAAGCGGGCTCAGGTGATGGCTCTGCTGCGATCGACAAATGGCTGCACGATCGAAGCCATCGTTAAGGCGACAGGTTGGCAGCCGCATTCGGTGCGCGGGTTCTTTGCCGGTGTCATTCGCAAGAAACTGAAGCTCGATCTTGATTCCGAACTCGTTGACAAGGTCCGACGCTATCGCATCAAACCTGCAGCGGATGGGATCAGCAAATCGGCTAAGGCCGCCTAAGCGATGGCGCCTCGAAGACAATCTCGTCGCACGATCGATGCGGCGTCCCTTGAGACCGAGATCGCGCGTCTGGGTGATCTTGATCTCAGGGCCCTTCGCCTCCGATGGCAAAGTGTGACGGGTCGCTCAGTCCACGTTCACCTGCCGAAGCATTTGCTGTTCGCCATGCTCGCGTATCGCATCCAGGCCGATGCCTTCGGCGATCTCGATGCGGGGATGGTGCAGATATTGAAGGCTGCCGTTGGATTAGGCGGATCGGCTGCGATCACCAAATTGACCGACAAGCTAGATCAGCGCAACCAGGAGCTTGCGCCGGGCGCGATCCTAGCCCGCGAATGGAACGGACGCGACCATCGGGTGATGGTGCTCGCCGACGGCTTTGCCTTTGAGGGCAAAACCTATGAGAGCCTGTCCAAAGTCGCCCTTGCCATCACCGGAACCAAATGGAACGGGCCGCGGTTCTTTGGTCTGCGGACCGCAGCTGGGTCTGCGGGACCATATGACATCGCCTGGTAAATCGGTGTCTGGCAAATCCGTCCGGTGTGCGATCTATACCCGCGTCTCGACCGATGCCGGGCTCGATCAGGAATTCAACTCGCTCGATGCCCAGTACGATGCATCTGAGGCCTATATCCGCAGCCAGGCGCATGCGGGCTGGACGCTGATCAAGATGCGCTATGACGATGGAGGGTTCTCGGGCGGATCAACCGACCGCCCTGCCCTTCAAAAGTTGCTCGATGACGTCAGGGCACACAAGATCAATGTCATTGTCGTCTATAAAGTCGACCGCCTGACGCGGTCCCTGGCCGACTTTGCCAAACTGGTTGAGCTGTTCGACGCTCATGGCGTGTCCTTCGTCTCGGTGACCCAGCAGTTCAACACGACGACATCGATGGGCCGTTTGACCCTGAATGTCCTCTTGTCCTTTGCCCAGTTCGAACGCGAGGTTACCGCCGAGCGCATCCGCGACAAGATTGCCGCCTCCAAGCGCAAGGGCCTGTGGGTCGGAGGCATGGTTCCGCTCGGTTACGGGCTCAACGATGGCAAGCTATCTATCCACCAGGACGAAGCAAAAACCGTCCGGCTCATTTTTGAGCGCTACCTTGAATTGGGCAGCGTCAACCGTCTCGTCGCTGATCTCAGAGCAAAAGGACTGACCTCCAAAGTGCGCAAGCTCTCGAGCGGGGCCATCCGCGGCGGCGTTCCGTTCACCCAAGGCCCGCTGTTCTATATGCTGCGCAACCGGTTCTATATCGGCGAGGTGACATTCAAGGGCGAGGTCCTGCCCGGACCACAACCGGCTTTGCTTGAGCGATCCCTGTTCGAGGCCGTCCAGGACAAGCTGACCGAACAATGGTCCCATCGGACGCGTGCTAGGCAAAAATCCAAAGCGTGTCTCTCGGGACTGCTGTTCGACGATGCTGGCAACCGCATGATCCCAACTCACGCCACCAGGAACCGCGTACGGTACCGCTATTATATCTCCCAACCGCTGCAACGCGGTCATTCGGATGATCCGCTGGGGTCCGTATCTCGCGTCCCAGCAGATCAGATCGAGGCGTTGGTCACCCATGCCGTGCGTGACCGACTGATGGAATCCGGCGAATGCTCACGGTCGCTCTCGGAGCAAAATGCCGTTGCAGCCCATATTGCAAAGGTCGAGGTTCGTGCCAAACACCTGGCTGTTACCATTAAAGCGATTGAACCGACGCCAGATCATGATCGCGAATTGCCTCAAGCCGGCACCGCGCTCGATCAAGGTGAGGTCATCCTGATTCCCTGGACCAAGCCGCCGATGCGCAAATTCCGGGACGTGATCCAACCTGCATCCGCCTCAATCCAGCGAACACGACCGATCCGCGCAGAGCGTCGCGCTGGCCTGATCCGTGCCATTGCACGCGGCCGGCAATGGCTGGACGAGATCGTCTCCGGACAATTTACAATCGAACAGATTGCGATCAGGCAAAAATGCAGCGTTCGGCAAATCAATCTGACGCTGTCGATGGCTTTTCTTGCGCCGCCACTGGTCAAGGCCGCAATCGAAGGTCGCCTGCCCCGTGGCATAGGCATTGCGGAACTACGCGATGCACCGCCCGCGTGGTCGAAACAATGTATGAAGCTTGGATTGCCCACGCTTTAGTCATGTTCGTCGGAGCAACGGCTGCACATACCAACCCGGTCACTTTTGGTGTTCGTATGGTCTCACGAATCATCTGGGTGTGGGGACGTTGCGTGGGATTGGGTTGGTATCGTTTCAGATTGGCGTGTTGAAGGTGCTGTCTACGCGACCCGACGGCCGTAGCGAATCGACACGATCAGGCGCAATCTGCAAACGCCATCCTCGCGTGAGTGCAGCGCTCAGCTTCGGCGGCTTGCGACACTCGCTCCAAAAATCGACGCCTTCTCCTCAGGACTGATCCTTCCTAGCCCGAAAGCTTGGCAGATCACCAAAGCAGGCCGGATCATTCTGGCGCAGTTGGAATCCGGGGAAGCGATCGAGGTGCTAAACCCTTGGCACAGCAAAACACAAACCCATCTAACGACCACTCGACTGGCATCGTTCCGGGACCAGTGTCACGCCCCGGGATCTGCGCGACGCCCGGCCGCAGGCCGTTATTCCGACCCTGCCAGGAACGGGAATTTTTGGACCAGAGACAGAGGCCGAAAACCGGACAGATCCACGAACGGAGACAGCCACCCACAGAACCAGGGTCAGAAAAGCCCGCCAACGGCGGGCCTTTCCGATCAGTCTCTATACAATGGCAAAACAGTAGACTGGGTGGTGGGCGCGACAGGGATCGAACCTGTGACCCCTACCATGTCAAGGTAGTGCTCTCCCGCTGAGCTACGCGCCCGGAAAACGTCCGCTTGGGTCGCCGCGACCTATATCGGCTCCGGTGCTGGCAGGCAAGGACGGGCGGGCATGAATTACGCAGCCAGCATCTTGTTCACTTCGCTGACCAATTCCCGCAGATGCACCGGCTTGGAGAGCACCTTGGCGTTCTTGGGCGCCTCGGAATCGGAATTCAGCGCCACCGCGGCAAAGCCGGTGATGAACATGATCTTGATATCGGGATCCAGTTCCGACGCCCGACGCGCCAGTTCGATCCCGTCCATTTCCGGCATCACGATATCGGTGAGAAGCATTTCAAATGGCTCCTCGCGTAACCTCTGGTACGCTGACAGGCCGTTGTCATAGGACGACACCTTGAAACCGGCGTTTTCCAGCGCCTTGACCAGAAATCGGCGCATGTCATTGTCGTCTTCGGCGAGGAGAATTTTGTGCATGGCGGTGGTATCGGGACCCGACTTGGAGGAGCAGTCGCCCCACTAAGCCTGAAGAGGGTAAATTTGGGGTGAAAGCGAACTTTGGCTTGGCAGAATGGCTGCGATTATCGACAATGCAGACTTGAAAAGCGCGTGTCCAGCCGACATTCGATAGACGGCTGCGCAATTTCAGGATGACGTCCGGCAATGACCCAATTTGACGGCGGCCAGCCGCCCCCTTTCGAGATCGCGGAGCCGGCGACGTGGCGGTCTCCCATCATTTTCAATTCCCCGCATTCCGGTTCGGTCTACCCGGAGGAGTTTCTGGCCGCGTCGCGGATCGACCTGGCCAGTCTTCGCCGGTCCGAAGACTCGTTCATGGATGAACTGATCGGCGGACTGACCGACGCCGGCTTTCCGGTAGTTCGGGTCAACTTTCCCCGCTCCTACGTCGACGTCAATCGCGAGCCTTACGAACTCGACCCACGGATGTTCACCGGCCGCTTGCCGAGTTTCGCCAATACGCGATCGATGCGGGTCGCGGGCGGCCTCGGCACCATTCCGCGCGTCGTCGGCGACGGCCAGGAGATCTATCGCGAGCGTCTCAGCGTGGACGACGCACTCGGCCGCATCGAACTGCTTTACAAACCCTACCATCGCGCGTTGCGACGGCTGATCCACAAGGCTCACCAGACGTTCGGAACGGCGATCATTGTGGATTGCCACTCGATGCCGTCCACCGGCATTTCTCACGACGAACCTCGGCGGCCGGATATCGTGATCGGAGATCGCTACGACACCAGTTGCGCGCCGCTGCTTCCGAACATCATCGAGGATATGATGAGGAGCCTCGGCTATTCGGTCGGACGCAACAAGCCCTACGCCGGCGGCTTCATCACCGAGCATTACGGCAATCCGGCCAGCGGACTGCACGCGGTGCAGTTCGAACTCAACCGCGCCGTCTACATGGATGAACGCCGTCGCGAACGCGGCCCGCGCTTCCATCAGGTCGCGGCGGATTTCATGACGCTTGCTGACGCGCTTGCCGCGATCCCGCTCGGCGACCTCGGGACGTTCCGATCGGCCGCAGAATAGACCGCCGCCTCATCGCGAGGGTGGCGTGAACGAACCCGGCTTTGCAAGCAGGCAGACAAAGAAAAAGGGCCGCTCGTCAAAACAAGCGACCCAAGTCTAGGGAGGAAACGCCCAAGGAGGGCAGCGGTAGCGCGAGGGCTACCGCACCGCAACAATATGCGGCCGCGCTGCACAAAAAGCAAGGGATTTCAAACGATTTTCCCCCGCTCCGAGATATATTCTTATTTTAACGCATTCCGCCGCGAGTGACATATTTAGTTAAATGAAATCAATAATTTATTGTTCATCATGGCTTGATCGACCCATTCCCGCCACAACTCCGGGACGGCGATTTCGCCGTCTCCGTGAGTCCGGCCTCTCATGAGGCCATGCGGGATAACTGCCGTGCAATGGATCGCAAACGGTGCGACTTCCGATTCCTGCATGTATAGGAGGCGCTCGACTTGGGGCGCGCGCACGGCGCGCGAACATCGCCCGGTGAGGTAGAGACGTGACGGTGATCGATTTTACCGCGTTTATAGACCGCCTCGCGACGGCCTCGGGCGAAACCATTCTACCGTTCTTCAGAACGTCTCTTCTCGGCGTCGAAAACAAGTGCGGCCCCCGCGGCTTTGATCCGGTCACGGAGGCGGACCGGGCCGCCGAAGCCGTCATGCGCCGGATGATCAAGGCGAATTTTCCCCAGCACGGCATTGTCGGCGAGGAATTCGGCAACCAGAACGAAGACGCCGAATACGTCTGGATGCTGGATCCGATCGACGGCACGAAATCCTTCATCGCCGGCTTTCCCATCTGGGGCACGCTGATCGCGCTGCTTCATCGCGGCATGCCGGTCTACGGCATGATGCACCAGCCCTACATCGGTGAGCGCTTCAGCGGCGACAACCGATCCGCGCGCTATCAGGGCCCGTCGAGCGGGCGCAAGCTCGCGGTGCGACGCTGCGCATCGCTGAATGAGGCGACTTCATTCACGACTAGTCCGCTGCTGATGAATGGCGATGATCGTGCAGCTTTCGGCCAAGTCGAGGCCGAGGTCCGGCTGACGCGTTATGGCGGCGACTGTTATTCCTACTGCATGCTGGCTGCGGGCCATCTCGATCTCGTCATCGAGACGGAACTGAAACCTTACGACATCGCCGCCTTGATCCCGATCATCATCGGAGCGGGCGGCGTGATCACGACATGGGAGGGCGAGCCCGCGCAGGGGGGTGGCCGCGTCGTCGCCGCCGGCGATCCGCGCGTACACGAGGCCGCGCTGAAACTGCTGAATCGCTAAAACAGCGGCGAGCCCGGCACGAAGGCATCGAACGCCGCCCAGAACTGCGCACGATAGCGATTTTGCTCCTGCAGGATCTCGTGCTTCGATCCGGCAATGACCAGGTGCGAACCGCTGCGCAGGTGATAGGCGAACTCCTCGATCGCGGGAGTGGAGACGATGGTATCGTCACCGGCCGCGATCATCAGCAGCGGCTGGCGAATTTTCGACGGATAGTTCAGGGCCTGAAAATCATGCATCGCCCGGAACGCGGTATCGGCCCAGGCCACGGTCGGCGAGGCGATCCCCAGCGTGGGGTCCTCCTCGAGGATTGCGACGTTGCGGGCGAAGCGGACGGGGTCGCTGGTCAAGGGATTGCCGATGAAATCGGCGACGCCGGTGAGTTGATCGCTGCCGCCGGGCACGTAAAGACCGCCCTGCCCGAACAGTCGCATTGCGCTCAGGACCACGCGCGCCGGAAACGCGGTGCGGCGTCCCGGCAAATCGATCATCGGAGCTGAGAGCACGATGCGGTCGAACCAGCGTCTGCCGGCGTGCGCCATGCGCAGCAGCACCGCGCCGCCCATCGAATGGGCCAGCGCGAAATACGGCGGCGGGCAATCGGGCAGCACCACCTGCTCCACGAATGACTGAACGTCGATCTCATAGTCGGAGAAATGGCGCACATAGCCCTTGCGGGAATCGAACAACTGCCGCGCCGAGTGCCCCTGCCCCCGCCAGTCGATCATCGCCACCGCAAAGCCGCGATCGCGCAGATCGCATACGGTCTCGAAATATTTTTCGATCTGTTCGCCGCGCCCGGTAAATACGCAAACCGTTCCTTTTCGTCCCGGCGGCGGCGCCCATCGCGCAAAGCGCAGATCGACCCCGTCGGAGGTCCGGACGGTGCCGCAGATGTAATCTTCCGGAACCGGATTTGCGGGGATCGAAACAAGCCTCATGACCGGACCGGCTGGAGGAAAAGGCTGAATGCCAAAAGACGGAACCACCACAAAAGCGGGCACGCGCCCGCCTCTTGAACGAGTTTTGAGTCCTCCCATATCACCTCTGTGCAGGCCGCTACCAGTGCTCCGGAAACGGATCATCAGGCTGCACACAGACGAAAGCCCGGCCCGATTGGCGGGCGGGTTTATTCAATGTCGCTCCATGGAGGACTGACCTATGCGTACTTTCGACCTCACTCCGTTTTATCGTTCCACCGTCGGCTTCGACCGCTTCTTTAATCTGCTCGACCAGGCGCACGGCGATGCGCCCGGCTACCCGCCCTATAACATCGAGCGTACCGGCGAGAACGAGTACCGCATCTCCGTCGCCGTCTCCGGTTTCGCTCAGAACGAACTCTCCATCGTCGCGAAGGAAAACACGCTGACGATCAAGGGCGAGAAGGTCGCCAACGAAAACGGCCAGGACAAGTCCGAGGTGCTGTATCGCGGCATCGCGGCGCGCGCCTTCGAGCGCGCGTTCCAGCTCGCCGATTTCGTGCAGGTGAAGAACGCCTCGCTCGAGAACGGCCTGCTCCACGTCGATCTCGTCCGCGAGATTCCCGAGGCCAAGAAACCCCGCACCATTCCGATCACAACCAGCGCGCCCTCCGCGCCGGCGGTCGAGAAGGCGGCCGCCTGACGCTATCTGTCGCAAGCGATTTTCAAGCGCTGAACGCAAGACGCCCCGGCAAACCGGGGCGTTTTTGTTTTGCGCGGCAGGGCATAACTTCCCTGCGATCAGGGACTCACAGACGCTTGTGTGATAGAGAAAAATTTGGCAATGTCGGGGTTAGGACAGCAAGACTGTCTTAATTTTGACGGACGGCTTGGCGTCGGGTTTTTGCCGCGAATGCAGGCGTCCGATGTCCGGCTGTGGACATGGCAAACCGGCTTTCCACCGAGGACGTTGGGCACCAGGTTTGGCTTCTCAAAACTTCGGCTCGCGGCGTGCGAGTGGTGGCCCCAGGATTGTCGATCGGGGTGCCGCGACCGCCCAAGGTGCGCCATAGATACGGATTGCATTTCGGGATGTCTCACATCCCGGCCGGGAAAGGTACTGGGCTTAAGATGAGCGGGCCATCGTTCGAGCGGGAGAACATCGGGTTGGAATCTCGGACGGCGAATTCGGTCGCCAAACCGCTCGCGGCCGCCGATGAACCTACAGATCGCGAACACGCACCACACGAACATACGCTTCGCGAACATACGCTTCGCGAACATACCTGGCGTCCTCCGGCGGAAGGCCTCTACGACCTCGGCCAGGAGAAGGATGCCTGCGGCGTCGGCTTCATCGCCAACATCAAGGGCAGGAAGTCCCATCAGATCGTTTCCGATGCGATCAGCATCCTCTGCAACCTCGAACACCGCGGCGCGGTCGGAGCCGATCCCCGCGCCGGCGACGGCGCAGGCATCCTGGTCCAGATCCCGCACGGTTTTTTTGCGCGCAAGGCGAAGGAACTCGGCTTCACGCTGCCCAAGCCCGGCGAATACGCCGTCGGCGCGCTGTTCATGCCGCGCGAAGCCGCCTGGCGCGAGGTCATCCGAAGCATCATCACCGACCAGATCAAGGCCGAGGGCCTGACCCTGCTCGGCTGGCGCGAGGTGCCGACCGACAATTCCTCGCTCGGCGAAACCGTGAAGCCGACCGAGCCGGCCAACATGCAGGTATTCATCGGCCGCAATGGCACGGCCGCGACCGAGGATGAGTTCGAGCGGCGGCTCTACATCCTGCGCAAATCGATCTCGCAGGCAATCTTCGAGCGCCGCGAACGCGGCCTTTCCGGCTACTATCCGGTGTCGATGTCGTGCCGCACCGTGATCTACAAGGGCATGTTTCTCGCCGATCAGCTCGGCAGCTACTATCCCGACCTGCACGAGCCGGATTTCGAGTCGGCGCTGGCGCTCGTGCATCAGCGCTTCTCCACCAACACCTTCCCGACCTGGTCGCTGGCCCATCCTTACCGCATGATCGCGCACAACGGCGAGATCAACACGCTGCGCGGCAACGTCAACTGGATGGCGGCGCGGCAGGCGTCGGTGCATTCGGAACTGTACGGCAAGGACATCAGCCGGCTCTGGCCGATTTCCTATGAAGGCCAGTCCGACACCGCCTGCTTCGACAACAGTCTCGAATTCCTGGTGCAGGGCGGTTATTCGCTCGCGCATGCGGTGATGATGATGATCCCCGAGGCATGGGCCGGCAATCCGTTGATGGACGAGCAGCGCCGCGCGTTTTATGAGTATCATGCTGCACTGATGGAGCCGTGGGACGGCCCGGCCGCGATCGCCTTCACCGACGGCCGCCAGATCGGCGCCACGCTCGACCGCAACGGCCTGCGTCCGGCGCGCTATCTCGTCACCAGCGACGACCGCATCGTGATGGCGTCCGAAATGGGCGTGCTCAAGATTCCGGAAGACCAGATCGTCACCAAGTGGCGATTGCAGCCCGGCAAGATGCTGCTGGTCGACCTCGAACAGGGACGCCTCATTCCCGACGACGAGATCAAGGCCACGCTGGCGAACAGCCATCCGTATCGGGAGTGGCTGGGCCGCACCCAGATCCAGGTCGAGAACTTGCAGGACGCTCCGGTCAAGGCAACGCGCTCGAACCTGCCATTGCTGGATCGCCAGCAGGCATTCGGCTACTCGCAGGAAGACATCAACATCCTGATGACGCCGATGGCGTCCATCGGCGAGGAAGCCTCGGGCTCGATGGGCAACGACACGCCGCTCTCGGCGCTGTCGAACCGCCCGAAACAGCTTTTCACCTACTTCAAGCAGAATTTCGCGCAGGTCACCAACCCGCCGATCGACCCAATTCGCGAAGAGCTGGTAATGAGCCTGGTCTCGATCATCGGGCCGCGGCCGAACCTGTTCGATCTCGAAGGTCTCGCCTCCACCAAGCGGCTCGAGGTGCATCAGCCGATCCTCACCGACGCCGATCTCGAGAAGATCCGCTCGATCTCCGACGTTGCGGAATCGCACTTCGTCTCGCGCACCCTGGACATCACCTTCCACTCGGGCCTCGGCGCGGCGAGCCTCGAGCAGGTGCTCGACGAACTCTGCGCGCGCGCAGAGGCCGCGGTGCGCGAAGGCGTCAACATCATCATCCTGTCGGACCGGATGACCGGCATCGACCGGATTCCGATCCCCTCGCTGCTCGCCTGCGCAGCGGTGCATCACCACTTGATCCGCGTCGGCTTGCGCACCTCGGTCGGCCTTGTCATCGAATCCGGCGAGCCGCGGGAAGTGCATCACTTCGCCTGCCTCGCCGGCTACGGCGCGGAGGCGATCAATCCCTATCTCGCGTTCGAGAGCATCATCGCGATGAAGGATCGCCTGCCCGGCAGCCTCGACGACAAGGACATCGTCAAGCGCTACATCAAGTCGATCGGCAAGGGTCTGCTCAAGGTGATGTCGAAGATGGGCATCTCGACCTACCAGTCCTATTGCGGCGCGCAGATCTTCGACGCCGTCGGGCTGAAGGCCGAATTCGTCGCGAAGTATTTCGCCGGCACGCACACTCGCATCGAGGGCGTCGGCCTTGCGGAAATCGCGGAAGAAACCGTGCGGCGGCATGCGGACGCGTTCGGCGACGTGCAGATCTACAAGACCGCGCTCGATGTCGGTGGCGAATACGCCTACCGCACCCGTGGCGAGGATCACGCCTGGACCGCGGAGTCGGTCGCCAACCTGCAGCACGCCGTGCGCGGCAATTCGCAGGAGCGCTATCGCGCGTTCGCGAAGATCCTCAACGAGCAGTCCGAGCGCCTGTTGACGCTGCGCGGCCTGTTCAGGATCAAGAGAGCCGAGGACGAGAACCGCAAGCCTGTCGCCCTCGACGAGGTCGAGCCGGCGAAGGAGATCGTCAAGCGTTTCGCCACTGGCGCGATGAGCTTCGGCTCCATTTCTCGTGAAGCCCACACCACGCTCGCGATCGCGATGAACCGGATCGGCGGCAAGTCCAATACCGGCGAAGGCGGCGAGGAAGCGGACCGCTTCAAGCCGATGCCGAACGGCGATTCGATGCGCTCGGCGATCAAGCAGGTCGCCTCCGGCCGCTTCGGCGTCACCACCGAGTATCTCGTCAACTCCGACATGATGCAGATCAAGATGGCGCAGGGCGCCAAGCCCGGCGAAGGCGGACAGTTGCCCGGCCACAAGGTCGACGCCACCATCGCGCGCGTGCGCCACTCGACGCCCGGCGTCGGCCTGATCTCGCCGCCGCCGCATCACGACATCTATTCGATCGAGGACCTCGCCCAGCTCATCTACGACCTGAAGAACGTCAATCCCGAAAGTCTGGTCTCGGTGAAGCTCGTTTCCGAGATCGGCGTCGGCACCGTTGCCGCGGGCGTCGCCAAGGCTCGCGCCGATCACGTCACCATCGCCGGTTTCGAGGGCGGCACCGGCGCAAGCCCCCTCACCTCGATCAAGCACGCCGGTTCGCCGTGGGAGATCGGCCTTGCCGAAACCCATCAGACGCTGGTGCGCGAACGGCTGCGCTCGCGCATCGCCGTGCAGGTCGACGGCGGCTTCCGCACCGGCCGCGACGTGGTGATCGGCGCCCTTCTCGGTGCAGATGAATTCGGCTTCGCCACCGCGCCGCTGATCGCCGCCGGCTGCATCATGATGCGCAAGTGTCATCTCAACACCTGCCCCGTCGGCGTCGCCACCCAGGATCCGGTGCTGCGCAAGCGCTTCACCGGCCAGCCCGAGCATGTCATCAACTACTTCTTCTTCGTCGCCGAGGAAGTGCGCGAGATCATGGCGCAGCTCGGCTATCGCACCTTCAACGAGATGATCGGCCAGGTGCAGATGCTCGACCAGAGCGCGCTGGTCACGCACTGGAAGGCCAAGGGGCTCGACTTTTCGAAGCTGTTCTACCGGCAGAAGGAAGCGCCCGGCCAGACGATCTATCACGTCGAGGCGCAGGACCATCACCTCGACAAGGTGCTGGACCGCAAGCTGATCGTCGAGGCGAAGCCGGCGCTCGACCGCGGCGCGCCGGTGACGATCGAGACCGCCATCAACAACACCGACCGTTCGGCCGGCGCGATGCTGTCCGGTGCCGTGGCGAAGATCTACGGCCACGCCGGTCTGCCGCTCGACACGATCCAGGTCCGCCTCAGGGGCACCGCCGGGCAAGCGTTCGGCGCCTGGCTCTGCCGCGGCATCACCTTCGATCTCGAGGGCGAAGGCAACGACTATGTCGGCAAGGGCCTCTCCGGCGGACGTATCATCGTGCGACCGCCGGCGAACTCCGGCATCGTGCCGGAGGAATCGATCATCGTCGGCAACACCGTGATGTACGGCGCGATCGAGGGCGAGTGCTACTTCCGCGGCGTCGCCGGCGAGCGCTTCGCCGTGCGCAACTCCGGCGCGGTCGCCGTGGTCGAGGGCGCCGGCGATCATTGCTGCGAATACATGACCGGCGGCATCGTGGTCGTGCTGGGCAAGACCGGGCGCAACTTCGCGGCCGGGATGTCCGGCGGCGTCGCCTACGTGCTCGACGAGAGTGGCGATTTTCCGAAACTGTGCAACCTCGCGATGGTCGATCTCGAGCCGGTGCTGTCGGAAGAGATGATCAATGCCGGCACCTATCACCACAGCGGCGACCTCGAGGCGCATGGCCGGGTCGACGTGTTCCAGAACCTGCTGAACTCCGACGTCGAGCGGCTGCACGTTCTGATCACGCGCCACGCCAAGCTCACCGGCTCCAGACGCGCCGTCGACATCCTTGCGAACTGGAAGGCTTACTTGCCGAAATTCCGTAAAGTGATGCCGGTGGAGTACCGTCGCGCGCTGAAGGAAATGAAGGCCAACGCGGACGCTGAACCGAAAATCGCGATCGGGGCGTGAGATTGAATGGCGTGGCAAAAGCGATTTGCAACCGCACATCGGCTGATATCGTTTGCGATCGCACTAGCCGTACCATTCGCGACTTATCTCATCAGCGGAACGCTAGAGCCTTCGATGATCGTTCTGGGTGCCGTGATCGGGTTCAGCTACTGGTATTTCTTTCCGTTTTTTCTACCGTGAGTGTGAAACGCCGTGGGTAAAATTACAGGTTTTCTGGAAATCGAGCGGCACGACCGCAAGTACGCGCCGGTCGCGGAGCGGGTGAAGAACTTCAAGGAGTTCGTGATCCCGCTGTCCGAGAAGGAGACCCGCGACCAGGCCGCGCGCTGCATGAACTGCGGCGTCCCCTATTGCCACGGCACCGGCTCGGTCGCACCCGGCACGCCAGGCTGCCCGGTCAACAACCAGATCCCGGACTTCAACGATCTCGTCTATCGCGGAGACTGGGAAGAGGCCTCGCGAACACTGCACTCCACCAACAACTTTCCGGAATTCACCGGCCGCATCTGCCCGGCGCCGTGCGAAGCCTCCTGTACGCTCAACATCGACGACAATCCCGTCACCATCAAGACGATCGAATGCGCCATCGTCGACCGCGCCTGGGAGAACGGCTGGCTGAAGCCGGAAGTCGCGACGCAAAAGACCGGCAAGAAGGTGGCCGTGGTCGGTTCCGGTCCCGCCGGCCTCGCCTGCGCGCAGCAACTCGCGCGCGCCGGTCATGAAGTGCATGTCTACGAGAAGAACGCCAAGGCCGGCGGCCTCCTGCGCTACGGCATCCCCGATTTCAAAATGGAGAAGCACATCATCGACCGCCGCCTGGCGCAGATGCAGGCTGAGGGCGTGATTTTCCATTACGGCAGCCCGGTCGGCGGCAGTTCGGCCGGCGCGATCGACCCGCAGCAGCTTGTCAAGGAATACGACGCGGTGGCCCTGACCGGCGGCGCGGAAGCTCCGCGCGATCTGCCGATACCCGGCCGCGATCTCGGCGGCATTCACTTCGCGATGGATTTCCTGCCGCAGCAGAATCGCCGCAACGGCAACGAAAAATTCGACGCGCCGGACATCCTCGCCACCGGCAAGCATGTGGTCGTCATCGGAGGCGGCGACACCGGCTCCGACTGCATCGGCACCTCATTCCGGCAAGGCGCTCTCTCAGTGACGCAGCTCGAGATCATGCCTGCGCCGCCAGAACATGAAAACAAGGCGCTGACCTGGCCGAACTGGCCGTTGAAGATGCGCACCTCGTCCAGCCAGGCCGAGGGCGCCAAGCGCGACTACGCGGTGCTGACGCAGAAGTTTTCCGGCGCGGACGGCAAGGTCAAGAAGATGCATTGCGTCCGCGTGGACGACAAATTCCAGCCGGTCGCCGGCAGCGAATTCGAACTCGACGCCGGTCTCGTGCTGTTGGCGATGGGCTTCGTGCATCCGGTGCACGAGGGCATGCTTACGGCTCTCGGCCTCGAACGCGACCAGCGCGGCAATGTCCGCGCCAACATGCAGGACTATCGCACCTCGCTGCCCAAGGTGTTTTCGGCCGGCGACATGCGCCGCGGCCAATCGCTGGTCGTGTGGGCGATTCGCGAAGGACGCCTGTGCGCCCGCTCCATCGATCAGGCACTGATGGGCACAACCACGCTGCCCCAGTAAGCCGCGCGAAGTTCTTCGCTGCGGCCAAGGCTCGAGTCGGGGGTGGACGCACGCTCACGTGCATCGTCGAGAATCGTTCCAGGTAATCGCGCCAAGAGTGTTGAACCCGTCCATCGCGCCCGCGGTCATTCCACACGCGCAAACGTAACGGTGCACAGAGACAATCTGTGAATTGATCGTCATCCGCCGCACGTTACTCTCACGACAAAGTTGGGGGGCGGCGAAAGTGGCGGCATCGCGTTGGATGGTTTTCTTGATCGTCGTCATCCCGACGCCGGGATGGGCGATGTCGCGCAGCGTTGCCGTCAGCGCCGGCTCCTTTTTCGCTGCCGCCGCGCATTGCGAGGAGCAAGGCCTGATCACGTCGGGTCAGACCGACGAGCTCCTGAGAGCGCTGGATCCCTATCTTTCGAAATCCGACAAGGCCAATATGGAGGCTGGCCGTGTGCGCGGCGGGAAAGACTCGCAAGTGTTCGTCGAGTCAGAAAAGAAGTGGGTAAGTTTTACGCCCGATGTCACGAGCTGCTACCGTGTGCAGGGCGTGCTCGACGACTACAGGACGCAGCTCGGGGAATAAGACCGCAAAGAGCCCACGTCGCCGATCGACTTTCAAACGCAGGATTTCTTCACGCGCGCTCAACGAGCCGGGCCAGGCGTTTTGGTGGCGCGGCCCGCTCTATCGCGAGAACAGATCGGAGAAGAATCCCGCAGGTCCGGAATGAGCGGGCGGGCGCGATGCCGCGCGCGGCTGCGGCCCCTGGTGTGAAGGCGGCGAGGCACGGAAGCCGGGCGGTCCGTCCGAGCGAGCCTGCCCGGCGGAATGAACCGGACGCGGTTTCTTCGCCGGCGATGCCGGAGCCGGGGCCGAGTCATTCGTCGCGACCGGCGCGTCGGCCTTTGCCGGCTCAAGACCAACCTCGCGGCGCGGCCAGACAAAATCGTCGGCGCGACCGGCGGGCGCGGTTAACGGTTCGCCCTTCACCAGCGTTCGCGCCGCCAGCGCATCAATCGCAGCGGAATGGCTGCCCGGACCGCCGAGCAACTGGTCGGTGCCGACCGAAGACAGCGCCAGCGGCACGATCGGCCCGGCGAGCGGACGCGGCGCAGGCTCCCCCGGCTTGACGTCGGTGTCGGGCGTGCCGGGCTCGGTGGGAATTGCGACGGGACCGGACCGCGCCGCCAACACGCGGGTAATCTCGCGCTCGACATAATGCGCGAGCTTGCGCGCTCCGGCTTTGGTGAAATACACGCCGTCGTAAGAGCGCAGCCGCCGGATCTGGCCTTCGAAGTCCGGTCCCTGCTGGATGTAGCGACCGCTCTCGTCGACAAAGCCGTCCCAGATATCGACATAGGTAATGCCCGCTTTATCCGCCGCGCCGCGATAGAGCGAGTCGAGATACAGCATATCGGATGTCGATTTCGTCCCGCGCACGGCAGGCAGGCCGACCCAGAAGACCGGAACGCCCTTCGACTTGAGGACCGCGATCATCTCGTCGATCTTCCTGCTGTAAAGTTCGGCCCAACGATCGCTGCGAAACTCGGCGATTCCGTTGGGCGAACGCGCGCTTTTCTCACTGGCGGTTGAAGGTTGATCGCCGTCCGCCTCGTCGGGCGGCAATTCGGAGTCCGCCGGCTTGTCGTCGGGCTTGGCGACGGCGGCATCCGCCTTGCCGGTCTTGTCCGCCTCTTTCTTGTCCGCCGCCTTCTTGTCGGCATCCTTCTTGTCGACGTCGGCCTTTTTCTTCTCGTCCGGCTTGCTCTTCTCCTTCTCCAGCGCTTCGCGAATCGATACGCGGTCGTGCAGGCCCAGCATGACCACGATGGCGTCCGGCTTTTCAGTGGCGAGAATGGTTTTTGCCGCAGCCGCCCAATCCGCCGGATCACCCTTTGGCTGATAGCGAATGAGGCCGGAGACGGTCTTGTGCTTGCGGATCACGCCCATGTCGGGTGTTTCGCTGAGGGCGTCCTCCAGGCCGTAAGCAAGCCAGTCCGCCATGCCGTCGCCGAGCACCACCACATTGCGCTCGGGCACGGTGTCGCGTTTTTCAGGCGGAGGCGCGTGCGAATAATTCTCCGCCGGCCGCTGCTGTTGTTGCTGCTGCTGTCGTCTCGGCGGCTGTTCCTGAAAGGGTGCGAAGAACGGATTGTCGGAACCGAACCACCCTCCTCCTCCGCCGCCGCCGCGATGCGCCGGACGCTGCTGGAGTCCGAAATTGAAGAACTGGGCCGATGCGGGCGCTGCAACCAACGTTGCAACGACGGCCAACGCAATCAATGGCCCACGTTCGGTCAGTCGGCGGAACAGCGATCTCAGTCCGGGCATGTGCGCAATCGCAAGAAGAAACCGGCAAGCATTATATCAGCGGAATCGGGCCGCAAGCGGGCGGCGAGCCCCCATAAGCCGGGCATCGGCCTGTGGCGTCAAGAGCACCTCCGCCGATCCGAAGGGACCTACCGCTGCCGCAACCGTTCCAGCACGTCGGACGATGCAAATCCGTCGGCCGGCGCCCCGATCGAGGCCTGGAAGCTGCGCAGCGCCTTCCGCGTCTGGCTGCCCAACTGGCCATCGGGGGTTCCGCGATAGAAACCCTGCCGAGCCAGAAGCTGCTGCATTTCCAGCCTTTCGGCGCGTGACAGCACCCGTTCCTGCCGCGGCCACGGCTGGACGAACGGCGCCCCGCCGCGCAGCCGGTCGGCAAAATGGCCGATCGCCAGCGCATAGGCTTCCGCGGGGTTGTACTTCATGAAAACCCGGAAATTCTGCAACATCAGGAAGCCCGGCCCTTCAGCGCCGGCTGGCGCAAGCAGATAGGCCCGGTCGGCGGGATACGGGAACGTCTTATTGCCCACGCGCCGCACGCCGAGATGCTCCCACTGGGCCAGCGTCATCGCCTTGGCGCGATCCGCCATCATGTAATTGAAGCCCTTAGGCACCACGACCTCGTAGCCCCAGGTCTTGCCGGTCTGCCAGCCGTCCTTCTTCAGGTTGTTCGCGGTCGAGGCGATCAGATCGGCGGGGTCGTCAACCACGTCGCGACGGCCGTCGCCGTCGCCATCGACCGCATAGCGCTTGAATGCGGTCGGCATGAACTGCGTCGGGCCGAACGCACCCGCCCACGAGCCACGCATCTGCTCCGGCCGCAGGTCGCCACGATTGAGAATTTCAAGCGCCGACAAGAATTCGTCGCGGAAATAATTCTGGCGACGGCCGATGCAGGCCAGCGTCGCGGTGGATTGCAGCACGCTGCGATCGCCCATCTGGGTCGAATAGTTCGATTCGATGCCCCATATCGCCGCGATCGCGTAGCGATCGACGCCGTAAGCCCTTTCGACCGCATCGAACTGCGGCTTGTAAGTCGCGAGGATCTCGCGCCCGCGCGCAAGACGCGCATCGCTGACCAGGATGTCCAGATAGTCCCATATCGCCTTGGTGAATTCGGGTTGGGAATCCATCAGGTCCATGATGCGCAGATCGGGCGACAGTCCCGCGGTGAACCGCTCGAAATTCTCACGCGTAACGTGACGGCGCGCCGCATCGGGCCACATCGCGGCAACGCAGCTCGGAAAGTTCGCTGCGGCCTGGCGGATCGCGCTCGCGGTCATAAGCGGATGCCCCGATGCGCCATCCTCGCCGCTCCAGGGCAATGCGGCCGAACTCGCGGGCTGTTTCGGCGCGGACTGAAACTGCTCCGATCCGCCGCGCGCCGCCAGGGACGCGCCCTGCCCGCCTTTTGCGATCGAGCCGGTGAAAAGATTATCGAGGAAACCCTGAATGCCGTTGCCGTTCGATGTCTGCGCGCGCACCTCGGCCGGCAGCGCAAGCGCCGCAAGCGCGACGACCGCCGCCGTAGCGATCCCGCGTATCCTGACCTGCATCACAATCGCGACCATGGCTGACCCGTTTCGATGAGTATCCCCTATCTCAGGAGGCCCTGTCACGGTTTCCATCGGCTTAACGGAAGGTCTTTTTTAAGGCGGATGCGGAAATCCGTCGCAGTTTGCACCGATACTTCACGCTCGCGGCATCCGGAATTGCCCGCTCCCAATACGGCAACCCGCCGCCACCACAGATCCGCCTTTGTTCCCGGATGCAAAACCGGCTAACAAGATACAATCGATTGTGCTCCTTCCGCCCGCAAAACAATCCTGAAGACTGACATGAAAATCCGCAAAGCCGTTTTCCCGGTCGCCGGCCTCGGCACCCGTGTCCTTCCCGCCACCAAGGCGATGCCGAAGGAAATGCTGACGATCGTCGATCGGCCGCTCATCCAATATGTGTTCGATGAAGCGAGGGAAGCTGGAATCGAACACTTCGTTTTCGTCACCGGCCGTAACAAGGGCACGATCGAAGATCACTTCGACCGCCAGTTCGAGCTGGACGAAACGTTGAAGGCGCGCGGCAAGAAGACCGAAGCCGATCTTCTGGCGCAGTTCCAGCCCGCGGCAGGCGCCGTAAGCTTTACCCGGCAGCAGGCGCCGCTGGGACTTGGCCATGCGGTGTGGTGCGCCCGCGACATCGTCGGCGACGAGCCGTTCGCGGTGGTGCTGCCGGACGAACTGGTGCTGAACACGCCCGGCTGCCTCAAGCAGATGATACAGGCGGCAACGAATCTCGGCCCGAAATCCAACGTTGTCGCGGTCGAAGCCGTGCCCGATGACATGACCCACAATTACGGCATCTGCGGCGTCGGCAAGCGCAGCGGCAACATCTTCGAGATCGACGGCATGGTGGAGAAGCCACCGAAGGGCACAGCACCCTCCAATCTCTCCATCACCGGACGCTACGTCCTGCAGCCCGAGATCTTCAACATTCTCGAAACCCAGGAACGGGGCGCCGGCGGCGAAATCCAGCTCACCGACGCCATGATCGGCCTGTCGAAATCGCAAGCCTTCTATGGCCTCGAATTCGAAGGCGAGCGTCACGACTGCGGCTCGCGCGCCGGCTTCCTGCGCGCCAACATTGCATTCGGAATGGCGCGCGCCGACCTCCGCGACGGTTTGCGCGCGGACATGCAGAAATACCTCAAGGCGTAATGCCGTGCCGAACTACGATGCGCTGCGCGACTACCTGAAGCAGCAGACGCAGGTCGAATTCGTCCTGAGTTTTGGGCAGATCGAGGACATCATCGACGGCGATCTTCCGCGCGCGGCCCAGCGCGCGTCGTGGTGGGACACCACACGTGCGCCGGAAGAACGGATGCCGCAACGCCAGGCCTGCATCGAGGCCGGGTACGTCGCAACGCGTCTTGGCGACAAGGAGGGCGTACGTTTCCGCCGGGCCGACGTTCGGCGGCCGCGCTTCAAATAAGTGCACGGTTTTACGCCATACGCTTTTAACGACGAATCGCATTAACCATTTTGCGGGTGCGATCGCGCGCGTATTGTTTCCATGCAACCCGGAAACACGTTCCACATGGATCACCGCACGAACCCGCACCCCACCGGTACGGCGTCACGCGTTCAGGCCCTGGACGTGCTGCGCCTTGTGGCCGTGTTCGGCGTAATCTTCTATCATTACGGTTTCCGAGGACCGGCCACCGGCGATTTCACGCATATCGCAATCCCGCAGATCAGTCCGTTCGCCATGTATGGATTCCTTGGCGTGCCGGCCTTCTTCGTCATCAGCGGCTTTGTGATCGCCTATTCCGCAGAAGGACGCAGCGCAACCGGATTTGCTATCGCGCGCTTCAGCCGTATCTACCCAACGTTCCTTCTGTGCATGACGATGACTTTCCTGACGGTCCTGACGTTGGGAAAACCGGACTTCACGACAAGCATCGGCCAATGGCTTGCGAACCTGCTGATCTTCGCGCCGGCGCTGCATTTTCCCTATATGGATAGCGCCTATTGGTCGCTTGTCATCGAAATGACGTTCTACGGCTGGGTGACGCTATTCATTGCAACAGGGCTATTTCCCCGCCGGATCGACGCCATCGTGCTGGGGTGGCTCTGCCTGTCGATGGCCAACGAACTGACCATCGATGCGCGCTTTATGGAAAACATCTTTCTGGCGGATGATGCCGGCTACTTCGCCACTGGCCTGATGATCTACGAGATCTATCGCGGTCGCCGCGACCTCATGGTTTACTGCATCCTCGGCCTCTCCGCAGGCGTTGCGATCTTCCACGCGGTTCATTCGCTGGCGTGGTTGCACTCGCATTCAGGGACGACCTTCGTTTCGTGGATCGTGGCGGCCATCTGTCTGACGTCGATCATCGCAATTTTCCTGGCAACGCGGATCAAGCGTTTTCCGCTGCCGCCGACCGTAACGGTAGTGATCGGCGGCATCACCTACCCGCTGTATTTGCTGCATCAACAGATCGGCTACACGCTTTTTGTGCGACTGGCCCCGGCCAACGCCGAACTCGGGGTGATGGCGATCATCCTCGGCGTTGGCTTAGCCAGTTGGATCCTCTGGCGATATGTCGAAAGACCGCTCCAGAGCGCGATCCGAAACCGCCTGACCGGCTGGGCGGCGCGGCTGGGTCGGCCGCCAAAGCCGGCGATTGTCGCGCACTTCAATCCCTGAGCTAACCCTCATATCGGACCCCTCGGATTTATTCACGGATTCGTGTGGCCACCGAACATCGGCAGCCGTAACAATCCGATCTGCATTTGCGTAACTAAGCAATGCGGGCCGGCTGCAATTGGTCGGTCCCCGACGCATCGCTCCTTCCGTCCAGCGTCCCTAAAGCTCGAAAGGATAATTTCCATGCGCAATCCGTTCAGCCGTAACGCTCTCGTCGTCGCCGCCGCTGTCGCCGGAACGGTCGCGTTGTGGTCCTTCTCCGGACCTTCCCGTGCTGCGGAAGACGCCGTGATCATTCCGCCGCCCGCCCTGGATGCCAAGGCTGCCACCGGCATCCAGACTGCCGTTGTCGCCGGCGGCTGCTTCTGGGGCGTGCAGGGCGTGTTCCAGCATACCGCTGGCGTGCTGAACGCGGTCTCCGGCTACGCCGGCGGCGCGAAGGAGACCGCGGAATACGAGAAGGTAAGCACCGGCACCACGGGACACGCAGAGTCTGTCGAAATCAAATTCGACCCGAAGCAGATCAGTTATGGAAGAATCCTGCAGATATTCTTCTCGGTGACGCACGATCCCACCCAGCTCGACCGGCAGGGACCGGACACCGGCACGCAATATCGCTCGGAGATCTTCACGCTCAACGACGAGCAAAAAAGAGTCGCCGATGCCTATATCGCCCAGCTCAATGCTGCCGGGGTCTATAAAAAGCCGATCGTGACCAGGGTTGGGCTGCTGAAGGGATTTTTTCCGGCCGAATCATATCATCAGGACTACCTGACGCTGCATCCCAGCCAGCCCTATATTGCCTATTATGACATTCCGAAGATCCGGAATTTGAAGAAGATCTTTGCAGACAGCTATGTCGAGAAGCCGACGCTGGTCAGCAGCGCGAAGGTTACGAACTGACCGCGAAGCAAAGGAGAACCCATGCCAGACAGCAAAACGGCGAAGGTCACGAAAAGCGACAACGAATGGCGCAAGAAACTGACGCCGATGCAATACGCCGTGCTGCGCGAGAAAGCGACCGAGCAGCCCTTTTCCGGCGAGTACGAGCACGAGCGCCGCGAAGGCACCTATGTCTGCGCCGGCTGCGGGCAGACGCTATTCGAGTCCGACGCCAAGTTCGATTCGGGCTGCGGCTGGCCGAGCTTCACCGCGCCTGCAGTCGAGAGCCATGTCGACGAGGAACGCGACACCAGTCACGGCATGATCCGAACCGAGGTCCTGTGCTCGAGATGTAGCGGCCATCTCGGCCATGTCTTCAACGACGGCCCAGGTCCGAGCGGCTTGCGATACTGCATCAATTCGGCCGCCTTGAAACTCGAGCCAAAATAACGCCGTCGGCGCGCCGCCATACCCGGCCTTTTCCCGCAATCCGGTTTTCCGGTTGCGCGGGATGGGCCGCACTCGTCGGACGCGCGGCTGGAACACGCGCCTTCTCTGACCGGTAGGATATTGATATCAATATCTTATTTCTCGAGCCTCACTCTCCGCGCCAGGTTTCTCGCGCCAAAATTCACGATTTCGGCCCCGGAAGGTCGCAATTTCCGCCTCGTACCCTATATAAATGGGGCATCACGAACATGCTGCATGCCAAGCGACGGCCGACGGCTTCGCTTTCAGCACCGGTTCGTTCTCCAAAAGCGCCATCTGTAGAGGTTCCGCCATGGCATTCAGCTTCAAGAAATCCGCCGAACTGTTCCCGGCTGCGATCCGCAAGAAAAAGCGGGCCGGCTTCGCCTATCGCCGTTTCGACACCGCGGCCGATGCGGTGCGTTTCGCGATCGAGGAACTGCCGGCTGACTCGCTGAATGGTGCATATCTTCAGGTCGACGAAGCCCGCTTCGACCAGAACGGTATCCGCTCGCTCTACGAGAGCCGCGATTTTCCGCTGCCCCGCCGCAAACCCGAGACGACCTCCGCCGAGGCGAGCGCGTCGAAAGACGCCGCCTGACATTTTCGCGGCTCCAAAATCAACAACGTCGGGATAATGCGCTAACGCGGCTGCCGATCGAGCCAGCGTTTGAGCATGCGCACGTTGCGCATGTTGGCGCGAAACATCACGTCAAAGGCGTCGCCGGCCACCGGCACCAAGCCGACCACGCCGTCAACCGCGACATTGCCGAGCATCCGCGCCGTAATGTGCCAGGGCGCACCGAGCGCCCGCGCTTCGCGCACGAGCCACAGCGAGATCGCGGTGGTGACGATATCGCCGATGATCGGCACCAATCCGATCAGACCGTCGATGCCGTAGCGGATGTTCGTTCCCGGCACAATGAAGGCCACGTCGAGCAGTTTCGCGATCGCGTCGAGCCGCGCCAGCCGCTGCTCGCGGGTGAGCGGCTGGAATGCTGCGCTGAAATCGAAGCCGGACACGAACGGACCTTGCTGAAAGGTCCGAAACGCACTCGCGTCAAAGCCAGAACCATCCGATCCGAGGGGACCCTGATGGATCTCCCGACCGTCCTGATCGATGATCTTTGCGCGCGCTGACGATCCACGGGAGCGGCTGCCCGAAGAAAACGGATCGTCGTTCGGCATGGCGTTCGTGGTGTTCCCTTTCATGACGCTTCACATGGGCCCGTTCGACGGCTTTCGCAAGCTGCGGCACGCCGTCGCTGCTCAAGTTTCCGTATGAACCTTCGTGCGCGGCGTCGGTACGAAACGGCGGCGAAAGCAGCGGGTGAACAAGCATCGCGCACCAAGCGGCGAACCTCGATGTTTGCGTTCGTAGCGACCAGGAAAATATCGTTCACGTTTGCGCCTCGACATCTCCCTTTCCAGGACTCAAACCTGCCCTATTGCGACGGCACCATTCCACTCGCGAACGAAGGAGGGCATCATGAGTCAGGTTCCGCCGCAGAAATTCGACGCCGAATATATTGCGCATCTGCGTGAACTGCTCGACATCGCCGTCGAGCAGATCGGACCTGAGCATCGCACACCGGCAGCCAAGGCGAGGATGGCAGAGACACTCGTGCGCAATGCCGCTGACGGCATTACCGACGCGCGTCATCTGATGGATGTTGCCGTGCGTGCAGGCGAGGACAGCCCCGCCTGAACGCGAATCGCCACGGTCAGAGCTTTGCGAACTGCGAGGCTCCGCTGTCCCGAGATGAAAGGCGAAGCTGCGCGCGTCGCGTGACGCGGTGAAGGTTACTCGCCCCAGGCGGTGAACGCCTCGTTGAAGGCGCGCTCGCCCGGGGCTCCCTTTTCGATGGCGATGATGGCGCGGCGCTGATTCGAATAAACCAGCGGCACGTCGAACCACGAGCGCTCCTTCAGGAGCTGGAGGTTGCGCGCCCGGTCGGCCTCGACATTGGACAGTCCGACCAGGAAGAAACCGTCGGTGACCTTCACTGCGAGTCCCGCGAGGGGGGTGCCGCGCGCCTGCTCGTTGGACTTCATCAGAATGCCGGGCACATTGGAGACGCCGCCGCCGTCAAAATCCGGAGGCAGCACGAACGTCAGCTCCGCCGTGTGACTCGCCGGCAGCGAGGTGTCGGTGTTGCGGCGGAACGACATCGTCATCTTGAACTTGCGCTCGGGGATGTCGATGTCGGCGCGCACGGCGATCTCCGGCGTCTTGCCGGCTGCGCCCTTCACCTCCTCGGTGCGCCACACGACCGATCCGACATATTGTTTGCCCTTGGGGTCGGACGGGTCCTCGTCATACAGCACGACCCGCTGCGCCACTGGCGCCACCGTTTCGGACGACGGGGGCTGGCCGACCCGATCGGTGATCTTCGGCTTTGGTCCCGGCGTCACCGGCTTTGGTATCTCGGCAGCCTGGTCCGTTGACGAGCCGAACAGGCCGCGCACCGCGGAGACCGCCTTCGGACCCCATACGATGCCGGCGCCGGCGAGGATCAGCACGAGGCCCGCGGCGATCGCGCTCTTGAACGGAAAGCCGTCGCCGAACAGGCGCTTCGGCTTGTCGCGCCCAGGTTGGGGCCACGAACGTGGCAGCGGCGGCGGCTGCTCGTCCGCGCCACCGCCTGGCGATTCGTCGTAAGGATATGACCCCTCGAAGGCACCGCGATTCTCGAGGCTGGGCTCCAGCCGATCGAATTCGGGCGACGGCGACGGCACGTTGGCGTAGGTGCGGCGCGCCGAGCGGTTGGCCTGAGCGGCCGCGCGGCCGAGATCGTCGGCGTCCGCGGTGACATCCCGAAAGCCCGGCACAGGAGGTGGCGGCGAACGATCGGGCTCCGGGTTGCGGCGCGGCTGGCCCTGCCGCTCCCGACCTGGCGACGGCGCATCCTGAGTGGGACTCGGCGGCGTGGGCGGCCGCCAAGACGGCGATGGATCCGCAGGCGGCGGATCAGCGCGGGGGGTGCGCGGTTGAGGCGTGACGTTGGCGCGCGGGCGGACATGCGGCGGTGCGGCTGTGTCCTGCGACTTCATCGCCGCGCGGGTCGAGGCGCGGAAAGCATCGCCCGCTCGCGAACCGCTGACGCGCGAGGCTTCGCGGGCGCGCTGGGCGGCCTCGGACTCGACCTTGCGCACGGCCTCCTCCAGGGACAGCCGCTCGCGGGTGATCTCGGATTCGCTCAAAGGCGGCTCGACGCTGCGGAGTTGCGCGATCAGCGCGGTCCGCGCCCGCTCATAGAGCGCACGCCTTTGCTCGCCGGGCGCATTGACGTCCAGCCCGGCGATGGCGCGCGCGATGAGCGGGTAATAGTCAGCCATATCTCTTCAATGCCGCGAACATGAGAGTCTGATTCGACTGCATTGGACCAGATCCTAATCTATCCTTCTGCTTGAGCATGATCTTATCCAAGAACCGGCTTTCGCTTTTCGGGATCATGCTTGAGCCTTGAACGCATTCCCGTACCATCATCTTGTCAAGCCTCGAACGGGTTCTGCACCAGGATGGTATCCTCGCGCTCGGGACTGGTAGACAGCAGAGCCACCGGGCAACCAATCAGTTCCTCGATCCGCCGCACATATTTTATGGCTTGGGCCGGCAACTCGGCCCAGGACCTGGCGTTGGCGGTCGGCTCCTTCCAGCCTTCGATGGTCTCATAGAGCGGCTCGATCCGAGCCTGCGCCCCCTCTCCGGCCGGCAGATGGTCGATCTCCTTGCCGTCGAGCTTGTAGCCGGTGCAGACCTTGATGGCGTCGAAACCGTCGAGGATGTCGAGCTTTGTCAGAGCCAGTCCGTGGATGCCGCTGGTGCGGACGGTCTGCCGGACCAGCATGGCATCGAACCACCCGCAGCGCCGCTTGCGTCCGGTGTTGACGCCGAATTCCTTGCCGCGCCGGCCGATCAGTTCCCCGATCTCGTCGGTGAGTTCGGTCGGAAACGGTCCCTGGCCGACGCGCGTGGTGTAAGCCTTGCAAATCCCGAGTACGTAACCAAGCGCGCTGGGCCCCATTCCGGTGCCGGTGGCGGCCTGGGCCGCGACGGTATTGGAAGACGTGACGTAAGGGTAGGTGCCGTGATCGACGTCCAGCAACGCGCCTTGCGCGCCTTCGAACAGGATACGCTTGCCCTCGCGGCGTTTGTGATCGAGCAGATTCCACACACTGTCAGCATAGGGCAGCACCCGCGGCGCAATTGCGGCGAGATCCTTGAGCAATGCCCCGCTATCCACTTCCGCGATGCCATGACCACGGCGCAAGGCATTGTGATGGGCGAGCAGCCGCTCGATCTTGTGCGGCAGCGTCTGCGGGTCGGCGAGATCCATCAGGCGGATGGCGCGACGGCCGACCTTGTCCTCATAGGCCGGGCCGATGCCGCGCTGGGTAGTGCCGATCGCCGTCGCGGCGCTGGCGTTCTCGCGCAAGGAGTCCAATTCGCGATGCAGCGGCAGAATCAGCGTGACGTTCTCGGCGACGCGAAGATTGTGCGGACCGATGTCGACGCCCTGCCCCTTCAGCTTTTCGACCTCGTCGACGAAGGCCTGCGGGTCGAACACCACGCCGTTACCGATGATCGACAGTTTCGACGAACGCACGACGCCTGAGGGCAGCAGCGCCAGCTTGTAGGTGTTGCCGTCGATAACGAGCGTATGACCGGCATTGTGGCCGCCCTGGAAGCGAACGACGATATCCGCCTGCTCCGACAACCAGTCGACGATCTTGCCCTTTCCCTCGTCGCCCCACTGGGCACCGACGACGACAACGTTGGTCATTTTCGTGGAAGTTCCTTACAAAGGTGAGACGCGGTTGGTGGAGTGAATTTGACTATCGCAACTCGCCTAGCCGCGGGGCGCGAATGTTCCCTGCACTAAAATCCTGGTAGTCGCCGGTGGTCCCTTGATTCCAACATTTGCCGTAACGCCTATCGCAACGGACGCAGATGTTAGAATCAAAAGATCACCAGTGTTCGCCTCATCATGCAGCGCGCTTCCCAGCGACGTTCGGGATTCGAAGGAGACGAGCAACGCATGATTCCAGTGGGCCGGTTCAGATGTTCTTGATGGACCTGCAAAAAGGCTCGGAAATGAAGCGAGCTTCCGATTCACCGCACTGGCTGAAACACGACAGACGCAACTCGGACACGCCACCCTGTGAGGCGTCCCATCGGATAAAGGATGCGTGCCGCAGACGCAAGCGGGAACGGACCTCCAAATGCACGCGAGACCGTCTCCAAGCCATTGATTCGCCCTAAAAATCCATTTTCGGAAAGGGTGACCCGGCGGCCCGCCGCAGGTTAAGTTGGCGCGAGGCCGCAAGGCTGCGGCAATCGCGCAGCCATGTGGTCGCCGCGCATGTTTCCGCTCGGCCCCGATGGGGCCGGCCGCCTGCATGGAATCCGGCGCCTGCCACGATTTCAGGCAATGCTCGGCCTCAAGTTTGCCGCTCAAAACGGCGAGACGAACAGGAGTAGCAGCAGATGCCCGGTCTTATATTCCGCAACGCCCGCGTCACAGCGATGCTGATGGCGATGCTGCTTGCCTCCGCCACCCATGCCGACGATGCGGCGCCCGTCGCGACGCCGCATCAGACAGAGGCGAAGCCGCCCGCATCAAAGGCCGAAGGCGATAAACCGCACGGCGGACCTGCGACAATCGCGAACGAGCACCGTTTACCGCCGGCCGCGACCACCAGGCATAAGCTCCAACTGCCCGGACGCACGCTGGCCTTCACGGCAACCGCCGGCGCGATTCGTATTTTCGACGACAAGGGCGAACCGCAGGCGGACATCGCAACCACGGCCTATCAGCTCGACGGCGCCGATCCCCGCAGCCGCCCGGTGACCTTCGTGTTCAACGGCGGTCCCGGTGCGTCCTCGGCGTGGCTGCAATTCGGCAGCAACGGTCCCTGGCGCATCGCGATGGATCGCGCGATCGCTGGTTCCGCCGCACCGCTTACGCTCGAGCCGAACGCCGAAACCTGGCTCGACTTCACCGATCTCGTTTTCATCGACCCGCTCGGGACCGGCTACAGCCGCATGATCGCGAGCGGCGACGAGGCGCGGAAACGCTTCTTGACGGTCGACGGCGATGTGGCCTCGATCGCGCTGGTGATCCGCCGCTGGCTGGAGAAAGCCGACCGGATGCAATCGCCGAAGTTTATCACCGGCGAAAGTTATGGCGGCATTCGCGGGCCGAAGATCGTCCGCAACCTGCAGACACGGCAAGGCGTCGCCGTCAACGGGCTGATTTTGATCTCGCCGGCGCTCGACTTCGGCGACGTGCTTGGCACGGGATTGACCCGGTTCGTGGCGAGCCTTCCGAGCATGGCTGCGGTCGCACGGGAAAACGAGAAGCGCGGAACCTTGACCCGCGCCGACATGGCCGACGTCGAAGCCTACGCACGGGGCGAGTTCCTGAGCGACCTCGTCAAAGGGCAGGCTGACGTGGCGGCGACACGGCGGCTTGCGGACCGCTTCGCGACATTGACGGGGATCGATCAGACGGAAAGCCGTCGCCTCGCCGGGCGATTCGATATCAGCGAATTCCGCCGCGCCTTCGACCGCCGCAACGGCAAGGTGACCGGACGCTACGACGGATCGGTGCTCGGATTCGATCCCTATCCGGACTCGAGTAACAGCGACTTCAACGATCCCTCGGAAGAGCCGCTGCTGGCCGCGCTGACATCGGCGGCGTTCGAGCTTTATGCGCACAAGCTGAACTGGCGGCCGGACGGTTCCTATGAACTGCTCAGCCGCACCGTCAACCGGGAATGGGATTTCGGCAAGCATCGGGCTTCCGTCGAGTCGGTGTCCGACATCCGCGAATTGCTTGCCTCGAACCCAAAGTTCAAGCTGCTGGTCGCTCACGGACTGTTCGATCTGGCGACACCGTATTTCGCGTCCCAGCTACGCCTCGATCAACTGCCGACCTTCGGCTCGCGCGACCGCGTCAAACTCATGGTCTATCCCGGCGGCCACATGTTCTATTCGCACGACGGTTCGCGTCAGGCATTGCGCGACGAGGTTCGCGCGCTGATGAAGTGAGATGACCGCCGGACAAGATGGTCTGCCGCCTTATCGCGGAGACACATCGATCGGTTCGCAGTTGGATCGACCCGACATCACGCAATCCTGGATCCGGCTCGCGGACCCGAGCTCGCGCGCGAGCCAGAGACCGACCGCCAGCAGAGCGACGACAATGACCAATCCTACCACCGCGCCGCGGCGGCTTTCCCCGCCGGGCTCGGGATCATGCTGCGGAGCTGGCTTATCCATCAGGTAACTCCTTCACGGATGACGCCGCCGGCGTGGCAGGATGCGCTTGGCCTTCGTGCCGATGACCTTTAGCTGTCAGAACGTCAGCGCCTTCACCTGCTTGACCTGCGGCAACGCCTTCACCTTCGCCAGCACGTTCTCCGGCACGCTGCCGTCGACCTCGACCAGTGCGATTGCGTCGCCGCCTTGCTTGTTACGGCCGAGATTGAACGTCGCGATGTTGACGCCCGCGTCACCGAGCAGAGAGGCGAACTTGCCGATGAAGCCCGGCTTGTCCTCGTTGGTGACGTAGATCATCGACTTGCCGAACTCGGCATCGACGCGGATGCCCTTGACGTCGACGAGGCGCGGCTGACCGTCGGCGTAAACCGTTCCCGACACCGAACGCTCCTGCCGTTCGGTTGCGACCGTCACCGTGATCAGGCTTTCGTAGTCGCTCTGCGCGGCCCGCACGACCTCGTCCACCACCATGCCGCGCTCCTTGGCGACGACGGGAGCTGATACGACGTTGACGTCGCCCAGCATCGGCCGCAGCAGGCCCGACAGGGCCGCGGAGGTCAGCGCCTTGATCTTCATTTCGGCGACCTGCCCCTCATAGGTGATGGTCACCTTGGAAATTCCGCTCTCCGTGAGTTGGCCCGCGAACGAGCCGAGCTTTTCCGCAAGCTCGACGAACGGCTTCAGCTTCGGCGCTTCCTCCGCCGTGATCGATGGAAAGTTGATGGCATTGGTGATCGCGCCGGTGAGCAAATAGTCCGACATCTGCTCGGCGACCTGCAGCGCGACGTTCTCCTGCGCCTCCGTGGTGGATGCGCCGAGATGCGGCGTGCAGATCACGTTGGGGTGGCCGAACAGAACGTTTTTGGTAGCCGGTTCCTCGACGAACACGTCGAAAGCCGCACCCGCGACGTGCTTGGCATTGAGCGCATCTACCAGCGCCTGCTCGTCCACCAGGCCGCCGCGCGCGCAATTGATGATGCGCACGCCCTTCTTCATCTTGGCGATGGAAGCGGCATCGATGATGTTGCGGGTCTTGTCGGTCAACGGCGTATGCAGCGTGATGAAATCGGCGCGCTTGAACAGATCGTCGAGTTCGACCTTCTCCACGCCGAGATCCTTGGCTCGCTCCGGGGACAGGAACGGATCGAATGCGATCACCTTCATCTTCAGGCCGAGAGCGCGATCCGCAACGATCGAGCCGATGTTGCCGCATCCGATCACGCCGAGCGTCTTGCCGGTGATCTCGACGCCCATGAAACGGTTCTTCTCCCACTTGCCGGCCTGGGTCGAGGCGTCGGCGGCGGGAATTTCCCGCGCCAGCGCCAGCATCAGGGTGATGGCATGTTCGGCGGTCGTGATCGAATTGCCGAACGGCGTGTTCATCACGATGACGCCCTTGGCCGTCGCCGCGGGAATCTCGACGTTGTCGACGCCGATGCCGGCGCGACCAATCACCTTCAGCTTCTTGGCATTGGCGAGAATCTTCGCGGTCGCCTTGGTGGCGGAGCGGATGGCGAGGCCATCGTAGTTGCCGATGATCTCGGCGAGCTTGTCCTTGTCCTTGCCGAGCGTGGGCTGGAAATCGACTTCGATGCCGCGATCCTTGAAGATCTGCACGGCAGCGGGAGACAGGGCATCGGAAATGAGAACTTTGGGCTTGGTCATTTTGAATTTCCTGCAACAACGTGAGGAGAGGATGTGCTGCGAAACCCTCTCCCCTTTCGGGAGAGGGTGGCGAGATCGAGTGAAAGCGAGATCGAGCCGGGTGAGGGGTGAAGCGGCGGGGATATTGAACCCCTCACCCGCTTCGCGGCTCCGCCGCTCAGCACCCTCTCCCGCAAGGGGAGAGAGAAAAAACTACGCCGCTTTCGCGAGCGAGGCCTTGGTCTCGGCGAACGCCCAGTCGACCCACTGCGTCAGCAGCGCGACGTCGCTCGCCTCGACGGTGGCGCCGCACCAGATACGCAGCCCCGGCGGCGCGTCGCGGTAATAGGCGAAATCGTAACCCGCGCCCTCTTTCTCGACAGTGGCGACGAGCTTCTTGACGAAATCGGATTGCGCATCCGCCGGCAACGACGTGATCGCAGGATCTGTAAACTTAAGACACACCGAGGTGTTGGAGCGGATCGCCGGGTCCTTCGCCAGGAAATCGATCCATGGCGTTTTCGCCTTCCAGTCAGCGATTACTTTGGCATTGGCGTCCGCGCGCGCAATCATACCCTTGAGGCCGCCGACCGACTTCGCCCAATTCAGCGCATCGAGATAATCCTCGACGCACAGCATCGACGGCGTGTTGATGGTCTCGCCCTCGAAAATGCCGCCTATGAGCTTGCCGCCTTTTGTCATGCGGAAGATTTTCGGCATCGGCCATGGCGGGGTGTAGCTCTCAAGCCGCGCCACAGCGCGCGGGCTGAGGATCAGCATGCCGTGGGAGCCCTCTCCGCCGAGCGCCTTCTGCCAGGAGAAGGTCACGACATCGAGCTTGGCCCAGTCGAGCGGCTGGGCAAATGCGGCCGACGTCGCGTCGCAGATGGTCAGACCTTCGCGGTTTGCCTTGATCCAGTCGGCGTTCGGCACGCGCACGCCCGAGGTCGTGCCGTTCCAGGTGAAAACGATATCGGACGCTTGATCGACCCTGGAAAGATCGGGCAGTTCGCCATAGTCCGCCTTCAGCGTCGTGACGTCCTTGAGCTTCAACTGCTTGACGACATCGGTGACCCAGCCTTCACCGAAGGATTCCCAGGCGATCATGGTGACGGGTCGCGCGCCGAGCAGCGACCACAGCGCCATCTCGACGGCACCCGTATCGGACGCCGGCACGATGCCGATTTTGTAGTCGGCCGGAATCTCCAGAACTTCGCGCGTCAGCTCGATCGCGAGCTTGAGCTTTGCCTTGCCGATCTTCGCGCGGTGCGAACGGCCGAGGGCTGCGTCCTTGAGATTTTGTGGGGTCCAGCCGGGGCGCTTGGCGCAGGGGCCGGAAGAGAAATGCGGCACGGTCGGCCGCGAAGCGGGCTTCGCAACGGTCATGATCTATCCTTCCAGATAGCAAGCCTCCCGTTGGGGGGAGGTGTCCCGCCGCTGGGGATATGGGAATCACCCGCTTTCGTCAAGGATATTCCGAACCGCGACTGCCAAGAGACCAAAGGCAGGACCGATTGCCTAAGGGATTGCCTAAGGGTGGCGAAAGATCGGAACGCTTCCGCATTGCTATTCGGACGTACGGAGCGGACATCGGCCCGGGACCCGCCACGCGCCATGGACCACCAGTCTTTAGCCTAAATGCGAGGTCTGAATTATTCGATCTGCAATGCGCTAGTTACCGACGCGGCCAGGATAGCCGGGTGCATTGGGATCATCGCCAGGCAAACCGCTCGGCGACGCACCGGTACCGATGTGTCCGGGCGCGGACGTATTGGGAACACCGGATTGGTTGCCCGTTCCCATGCCTGTCGCACCTTGCTGCCCGTTCAGACCCACGCCGGGGGCGGTCGTCGAGGCACCGCCGGGCGCCGATTGAATGCCGGCCGAACCCGAGTTCTGAGTATTCACCGAGCCTGCGCTCGGCATCCCTGCGGATCCGCCCCCGGTCACACTCGGTCCGCCAATACCCGCGCCATAGGCGCTCAATGCGAGCAAACTGATGACGGTTGCGGTGACGACCGCGGAGAAAGTCAGTCGGGATTGCATGCGTTGCTCCATCTCTATGGATGGAATCAACGGGCGGCATTCACCGCCGTTCCAGTTCCCCCTGCGGCAAAAACAAACACAGTCCGGAGAACGCGCGCGGGGAACCTTGTCGGACGGGACGTCCCGCCTACACCCTCGCTAATCAATGATCGCCGGCGTTGCTTCGAAGGCAAGATCGAAGCGCCCTCGTGCGCCCGTTCGCGATCAGAACTTGTAGCCCAGACCGACGCGCGCGCTGTTGATGTTCGATTCGATCGTCGACGTCACGCGCTGATACTCATATTCGGCGCGAAGAAACAGACCGGCCATCAACATCACATCCACGCCGACACCAGCGGAATAGCCGTAGACGAGGTTGGTCTTTGTGACGCTCGTCTGCAAGTTCGGCAAAGCCACGTACGGTTTCGGAGTCGCGTCAACGCTCCGGTCGACGGTCTGGCTACCCATGCCGCCGCCAATGAACGCATAAGGCAGGAAACAGCCAATGACATAGCCCGCGCGCAATCGGGCTGAACCGAAATCCGTCGAACGGATCGTCGCGTTGGACGTCGCGGTCATGGTCGGGATTCCCCCCGCCGGGGAATAGCCGGTCGACGATGTAACGGCGTTCAGACCGCTGTGAATGTAGTTGCCCTCGATACCGACAACCACATCGTCCCACTGCGAGTTGTAGCCGAAGAAAGCGCCCCACCCCGTATCATTCGCCGAAGCCGAGCCGAGCGGTTGCCATGGGTAGGTACCTCCGGCCGCCGGCAATACTGTGCTTTGAAGATCGCTGTTCAACGACGGAGACGGTTTGGAAGTTACCGAACCGTAGCTCGCCTGCCCGCCGATGTAATAGCCCTGCCATACCGTGCGAACGGTGCTGAGCCCCTCCGGCAGCGATCCGCGCAGAACCGGAAGATCGGGCATGTCGGCGGCATGCGCGCCCTGCGCCGCCCCGAAGATGACTGCCGCTACTAGAAGTCTACGCATTGCAACGCTCCATCGACACAGCTTGGTTAACTGCAATCATCGCCTGTTAACCTTAATCAATCGTTGTCGCGCGAGGCGATAGACGCACATTTGACGCGTTGTCGATCGCACATCCCACAAACAAAACGGCGCGGACAACGCCCGCGCCGTTAAGAGGTATTCAGAAAAAGCGGGCTCAGCCCTTGGTGATCAGCGGCGGCGGCGCATAGACCGGCGGGCTGTTGAGATCCCAACGCATACCGAATCTCACGTCCTGTGACGTGATGTCGTGGAATTGCATCGGATTATAGACGCTGTTCGTTCCGTCGAAAGTCCGAAGATCGCCGGTAACTCCGTTACCGAGATTGACGTAGCGATACGACATCTCGAGCGTCAGGTTGTTAGTGACCTTGTAAGCGAGGCCCGCATGAAGCGCCCAGGCGAAATTCCACTTTGATGCATTGTCACCATAGGCCAGGCTCGGTCCGATACCTCCACCAGCCAGCGAGCCAACACCCTGATCAACAAAATTAGAGATCGTGTTGCGCGACATGCCGACGCCGGCGCCGATGAACGGGGTGACGCAATACCAAGTGCCTAGATCGACATAGCCGTTGGCGAGGAACAGCCATTCCGATTTGCTGCCCGTGTAGGTATCGGAGCCGAAGCCCGGCGTACCGCCGTTGTCGAACGTGATGATGTCGAGTCCGTGGAAGTTCGACTTGCCACGGTATTCACCTGTGATGTCGCCGCGGAGCCAATTGTTGAACTGATAGCCAACGCCGATACCGTAGATGCCTGCGCTGTCGAATCCCGTGCGCTGGTTGAGCGACGTCAACGTACTGTAGAGAGCGTTGTCGAGCTTCTTGACGCTCTGGCTGCTCATGCCGATGTCGCCACGCAGATACCAGCCGCCGAAATCCGCGGCCGGCGGCGGAGCATACGGCGGGGGCGCGAGAGGCATGTCGGCGGCGAAGGCGGCCGATGACAACAGTGATGCCGCTCCGGCGGCAATGAGAAATCTAACTCTACGCATCAGCTTCGTCCCTTTGTCCGATGAGGCGGCGAAGGCCCCCACTCCCGAAATCGGACGGACGATGACACCAAATGCTTAAGCGCCGCTTAACCCTAATTTTTAAGGTTGATATTCGGTGCAAATCGTCGGGCAAGCAAAAGTGTTCGCGACACAAATCGCCTCGACGCTGCCACAGATGCTAACAGTTCGTTGACGAAGGAACCGCGATTACGCGCGTGGGATTTTCGGCATCTTCGGCAGGAACATCGCAAGCAAGCCGATCGCCGGCAGAAACGCGCAGATCTGATAGACGAACTCGATCCCCTTCGCGTCCGCGACCTCCCCGAGAATCGCTGCACCTATACCCGCTGCGCCAAACGCGAAACCGAAGAACATTCCCGAGATCATGCCGAACCGGTGCGGCATCAGTTCCTGCGCGAAGACGATGATCGCCGGCATCGCCGACGAGATGATGAGGCCGATGATCACGCTCAACGCCACGGTGCCAGGAAGATTCGCAAACGGCAGCAGCAGCGTGAAAGGCAGCACGCCGAGGATCGACAACCAGATCACATAGCGCCGTCCGAAGCGATCACCGAGCGGGCCGCCGAAATAGACGCCGACGGCCACCGCACCGAGAAACACGAACAGCAACAGTTGCGAGGTCTGCGTCGAGACGTGAAACTTCTCGATCAGATAGAAGGTGTAATAGCTCGTGAGACTCGACATGTAGATGAATTTCGAGAACACCAACACGATCAGGATCGCCAGCGCGACCGCGGTGCGCGTGGCCGTGGGCGCCTCCGGCGAGCGAGCCGGCTTGGCGCTCCGGCGTGGCGCAATCCGAGGCTTGTACCAGCGGCCGATCTGAAACAGCAGAACGATCGCGACGAAGGCGATCGATGAAAACCAGGCGATGCTGGGCTGCCCGAACGGCACGATGATCAGCGCGGCCAGCACCGGTCCCATCGCCGCGCCGAAATTCCCGCCGACTTGAAAAACCGATTGCGCGAATCCGTAGCGGCCGCCCGAGGCCATTCGCGCGATGCGCGCGGACTCCGGATGGAACACCGCCGATCCCAGACCGATGAGCCCCGCGGAGATCAGGATCATTCCGTAGACGTGCGCCACGCTGAGCAACAGCAGTCCGACGAAAGTAGAGCCCATGCCGATGGCGAGTGAAAACGGCTGCGCTTTCCTGTCGGTGACATACCCGACTACGGGCTGCAGCAGCGATGCGGTCACCTGAAATGCCAATGTGATCATGCCGATCTGGGCGAAGTCGAGCGCGTAGTTTTCCTTCAGGATCGGATAGACCGAGGGAATCAGCGACTGCATCGTATCGTTGAGAAAATGCGAAAAGCTGATGCCGCCGAGCACGAGATAAGCGGGACCGGCGCTCGCCTGTTCGGTAGCCGTGGGAACCACGACCGGCGCGACCAGTGTTTCCTCAGAAGCGATGATGGACTTGTCCACGACAGATTCCGGATTGTTAGGAGCGCCGCCTGTTACGACGCAAGCCCCCGGCCAACCAGCGATAATTAATTATAGCAGGGATGCACCGGCAAGTGCTCGCGGGGTCGGAACAGCGACTAAGACTATCGACGGGTTCACGCCGCTGCCGGACCGCCAAGCGCTGAAACGATCGTGTCTACGACTTCCTCGACCAGAATACGGTCGTCGCCCTCACCCATCACGCGGATCACCGGCTCGGTTCCGGACGAACGAACCAGCAGACGGCCGTGGCCGTTGAGGCGCTTCTCGCCCGCGGTAATCGCCGACTTGACCTCGGCACGATCCAATGGCTTGCCGCTGCGATAGCGGAAGTTCTTCAGGATCTGCGGCAGCGGCTCGAACTTGTGGCAGACCTCGGAGACCGGGCGGCCAAGCTTCTGCACCACGGCGAGCACCTGAAGCGCCGACACAAAGCCGTCTCCGGTGGTCGCATAATCCGACAGGATGATATGGCCCGATTGCTCGCCGCCGAGATTGTAGCCGTGCTTCAGCATCTGCTCGAGCACGTAACGGTCGCCAACCGGCGTCCGCACCAGCGACAAATCATGTCCCTCAAGGAACCGCTCGAGACCGAGATTCGACATCACGGTAGCCACGATCCCGGGTTTGGTCAGCCGACCGTCTTCCTTCCAGCTCTGCGCGATCACGGCGAGAAGCTGATCGCCATCGACCACATGGCCGCGCTCATCGACGATGATGACCCGATCGGCGTCGCCATCGAGCGCAATGCCGATATCGCCGCGCATCTCGCGAACCTTGCGGCACAGCGCCTCCGGCGCGGTGGAGCCGCATTCCTTGTTGATGTTGAAGCCGTCGGGCTCGACACCGATCGGAATGACGTCCGCGCCCAGTTCCCACAACGCCTCCGGCACGACCTTGTAGGCGGCGCCGTTGGCGCAATCGATCACCACCCGCAACCCGTCGAGGCTGAGTTCGCGCGGCAGTGTGCGTTTGGCAAATTCGATGTAGCGATCATGCACGCCGTCGATGCGACGAGCCCGGCCAAGGCTTGTACTCTCCGCCAGTTTCCTGTCGAGATTTTCGTCGAGCAATTGCTCGATCCGTTTTTCGACCTCGTCGGACAGCTTGAAGCCCCGAGGTCCGAACATCTTGATCCCGTTATCCTCGAATAGATTGTGGGAGGCGGAGATCATGACGCCGAGATCGGCGCGCATCGACTTGGTGAGCATGGCGACGGCGGGGGTCGGCATCGGGCCGAGCAGCAGCACGTCCATCCCGACCGAGGTGAAACCCGCAACGAGCGCGTACTCGATCATGTAGCCGGACAGCCGGGTATCTTTTCCTATCACGACGCGGTGGCGGTACTCGCCACGCTGGAACACCAGCCCGGCCGCCTGCCCGACCTTCATCGCCAATTCCGGCGTGATCAGGCCGTTGGCACGGCCACGAATGCCGTCGGTTCCAAAATACTTGCGGCTCATCCTACCCCCCACGACGGCCTCAAACCGCACGCCGCCTTGAAGCTGGTCCGCCGAATCGTTGGACGACAAGCATAGCGCGAAGCCGCTTATAACGCCCAGATAGCTAAAACGACTTCAAAAAATATAATGAATCGTTACCGCCATATCGCGACAAAAATCACGGTTTCCCCTGGAAAAGATGCATTAATCCTCAATGGCGAGGTGCGATCCCACCGCCCGCGCGTTTCAGTGACGCCCGGCTTTATCTTTTGCGGGCTTGGCGGGCGCCGGCTGGGTTACGCTTACCGGGTCGGAACCGGGAAAGGATTCCCTCAGGCCACGATCGAGTTCCTCGTCCAGCTCCTTTTTGGTCTTTGTCTTTTTCTTCTGGTCGTTCTTGTCAACGTGACCGCTCATCGTGCCTTCTCCTGGGTAATCGATATAACGGTCCGCGCCGTGTTCCGTTCCTCCTCTGAGGCAGGCCGGGTTTTACGGACCCACCATCCAATGCTAGGTGATTTTCCAGGGTCTGACGGCCGCGCCCAATCGGCGCCCGCGCCGATGAACAGCATCGAGCTTGCGTTGCGCGCAGCGAATACATGACCAGCCGGACATGCCAATGCATCGCATCACCTGTATCGAGGATTTGCGTGAGGTCCACAGGCGCCGCGTGCCAAAGGCATTCTTCGACTATGTCGATTGCGGCTCCTATTCCGAACAAACATATCGAGCGAACCGGGACGATCTGCAGGCCATCAAGTTTCGCCAGCGGATCCTGGTCGATATTTCCAGGCGCGATTTCGCGACCACGATCCTTGGCGAAAAGGCAAGCCTGCCGCTGATCCTGGCGCCGGTGGGCTCGACCGGCATGCAATATAGCGACGGCGAGATCCATGCCTGCCGCGCCGCCCAGGCCGCGGGCATTCCGTATACGTTGAGCACGATGTCGATCAATTCGATCGAGGACGTGGCGGAAAGCGTCGAGAAGCCGTTCTGGTTTCAGCTCTACGTCATGAAGGATCGCGGCTTCGTTCGGGAATTGATCCAGCGCGCCATGGCGGCGAAATGCAGCGCGCTGGTGCTGACGGTGGACCTGCAGGTGCTCGGCCAGCGTCATCAGGACATCAAGAACGGCCTGTCGGTGCCGCCGCAACTGTTCAGCCTTTCCAACATGCTCGACTTCATACGCAAGCCATCGTGGCTGATCGGGACGTTGCGCGCGAAGCGCCGGAATTTCGGCAACATCGCGGGCCACGTCAAAGGTGTCGACGATCTCGGATCAGTCGCGGGCTGGGTCGCCGGGCAGTTCGATCCGACGCTGAACTGGAAAGACGTCGACTGGATCCGCAGCGTCTGGCCTGGCAAGCTCGTCCTCAAGGGCATTCTCGACGTCGAGGACGCGAAGGAAGCGGCGAAGACCGGCGCGGAAGCGCTGGTGGTCTCCAATCATGGCGGCCGTCAGCTTGACGGCGCGCAATCCTCTATTGAGGTGCTGCCGAGCATCGTCGATGCCGTCGGATCGACAATAGAAATCATGTTCGACGGTGGCATCCGATCGGGCCAGGACGTGATGCGCGCGCTCGCGCTCGGCGCAAGATCCTGCATGATCGGCCGCGCCTACGTCTACGGCCTCGGTGCGTTCGGCGGCCCCGGCGTCACCAAGGCGCTCGACATCATCGCCAATGAACTCAGCGTGACCATGGGTCTGTGCGGCGTCAACACGATCGCCGACATCGACCGCCGCGTGCTGGCAATTTGACCGCCTAGAGCCTTTCCGCTTCTGATGGAATCAGAAGCGGAGCCCTATGTTTTTGATTTGACGCGTTTTCTTTACGCGAACCGGTAGCCACTTCGCTTGAAAACGCTCTAAAAGCTGACCCGCCTCCTTTTCGAGGCTGGCGCCGCCGCGCATCAAAACCGCGCGACGGATCGGCGCTCAGCCCCAGCCAAGCGCCAGCGCGATGCGGTAGGTGACGAAGGCGGCGAAATAGGCCAGCGCCAGCATGTAGAAGAATGTAATGAGCATCCAGCGCCAGCCGCCGGTCTCGCGCTTGATGACGGCCAGCGTCGAGGCGCATTGGGGGGCGAAGACGTACCAGGCCAGGAACGCCAGCGCGGTCGCAAGACTCCATTGTCCGGCCAGCATATGACCGACCTGATCGGCCGCCTCCTTGCCACCCTCGATGGCATAGACGGTGCCGAGCGAGGCCACCGCCACCTCGCGCGCCGCCATCCCAGGAATCAGCGCAACACCGATCTGCCAGTTGAAGCCGATCGGCGCCAGAACCGGTTCGATCCAGCGGCCGATCATGGCTGCAAGACTGAAGTCGATTGCGGGTTCGGTGGCGCCCGCCGGCGGACGCGGGAACGACGCCAGGAACCAGATCACGACCATCATGGCAAAGATCGTGGTGCCGGCGCGCTTCAGAAACGCCATTGCGCGCTGATAGAGATTCATCAGCACGCTGCGCAATTGCGGCAGTTTGTAATCCGGCAGTTCCAGCATGAAAGGCGGCGTCGCGCTGTCGCGCCAGAAAAAGCGGTTCGCCACGAAGGACACCGCGAGCGCGCTGAAGATACCGACCGCATAGAGCCCGAACATCACGAGCCCCTGCAATCCAAGCACCCCGAACACCGGCCTGTTCGGTATGAAGGCGGCGATGATCAGCGTATAGACAGGAATGCGCGCCGAGCAGGTCATCAGCGGCGCGACCATGATGGTGGTCAGCCGATCGCGCTTGTTATCGATCACCCGCGTCGCCATGATGCCCGGAATCGCGCAGGCGAAACTCGACAGCAACGGAATGAAGGCGCGGCCATGCAATCCGGCGCCGCCCATGATGCGATCCATCAGGAAAGCTGCGCGCGCCATGTAGCCGAGGTCTTCCAGCAGCAGAATGAACAGAAACAGGATGAGGATCTGCGGCAGGAACACGATCACGCTGCCGACACCTGCGATCACGCCGTTCTGGATGAAGCTCTGCAGCAATCCTTCCGGCAGCACGGTCGCGGAGTACACGCCGACCACGTCGAAACCTTCCTTGATGAGGTCCATCACCGGTTCAGCCCAGGCGAACACCGCCTGAAACATCACGAACAGCAGCAGCAGCAGTGCGATCATGCCCCACACGGGATGCAGCAGCACCGAGTCAACGCGCGTGGTCCACGTATCGGGCTTTGTCGGCTCGCTGACCGAGGCGCGGATCACGCGATCGGCCTCGCGCTGCGCCGTCCGCAAATCGGATACAGCCGGCGTCGTCCAATCGCTTGCGACAATGGCTTCGACGGGCTTGCCGGCAATCCCGTCGATATGCCGCAGCAGATCGTCGATGCCGCCGCGCCGCACGGCGGTGGAGGTCACCACCGGTACACCGAGTTCGGCGGAGAGCTTGTCGAGATGGATATCGACCCCTCGCCGCCGCGCGATGTCGATCATGTTCAACACCAGCAGCATCGGCCGGTGCACGCGCTTCAATTCGATCACGAGACGCAACGCCACACGAAGATTTGTGGCGTCGGCCACGCAGAGCAGGAAGTCGGGCGGGCTTTCGCTCGCGAGCTTGCCGAGAATGACGTCGCGGGCGATTTCCTCGTCCGGGCTGCGGCCCCGCAAGGAATAGGTTCCCGGCAGGTCGATCAGGTTGACCCGGTGGCCGGATGCGGTTTGCAAAAACCCGGACTTTCTTTCCACCGTGACGCCGGCGTAGTTCGCTACCCGTTGCCGGCTGCCGGTGAGCGCATTGAACAAGGCGGTCTTGCCGCTGTTCGGCGTTCCAATCAGGGCGATTCGCCAATCGTTCGTGTCGATAACGGTCATGCGGTCGATTTCGCTGCCCGGTCGTGAGCACCGACCATCACCGCCATGGCTTCACGCCGGCGCAACGCGATCGTCGTGCCGTTGACGCGGACCGCAATCGGATCCCGGCCGATCGGCCCCTCATGCAGAATCTGCACCGACACGCCTTCGACGATTCCAAGTTCGAGCAGACGCCGCTCGATTTCCATCGCCGACACCCCAAGATGATCGCCGTCGACCATGATCGCACTGACCCGGCCGCTAAAGCCGCGTTGGGCAAGGCCCAGCGGCGTGGTTTCCGCGGGGTCAGGGGTACTGGTTTCAAAATCGGACATAATGGTCGCTTCAGGATGACACTCTACCAACTGGATCATGCTTTCATGGGGGTCAAGACAAAGAGCGTTGATTGGCCGCCAGATTAGAACGGTTAAAAAATCCGGGCGCGAAACTCAAGTCGCCGAATGAGGGCAGAGATCGGCCTCGACCAGAGCGCGCAATTCCGGCGTCACCACCGGACGCCGCCCGAACCACAGTTCAAATCCGCGCACCGCCTGATGCAGCAGCATTCCGAGACCGTCGGCGGTCCTGAGACCGCGCACCTTCGCCGCCGCGAGCAGCGGCGTTTCCAGCGGAACATAGACCAGGTCGGCGACCACCGCGTCCGGTGGCAGCAGCGGTAGTTCGACATTCAGCGGAGGCTGCCCCGCCATGCCGAGCGAGGTGGTATTCACGAGCAGCCCAACGCGCGGCAGCACCTCGCCCAGCCTGCTCCAGGTCAACGGCACGACGGCTCCGCCGAATTGATCGGCGAGGGCCTGTGCTCTATCCATGGTGCGGTTGGCGAGATGGATGCGCTTGATCCCGCGTTCGATCAGCCCAAACACCACGGCGCGCGACGATCCGCCGGCGCCAAGCACCAGCGCATCCTCGGTGCGATCCCAACCCGGCGCGGCGGCATCCAGATTGCCGATGAAACCCTCGACGTCGGTATTGGTGGATCGCAAAGTCTCGCCTTCATAATAGAGCGTGTTGGCGGCGCCGACTGCCGCAGCACGCGCATCGGGTAGGGTCAGTTGCAGCGCCCGTTCCTTGTGCGGGATCGTGACGTTGGCGCCGACGAAGCCGTGCATCGACAGATGCATGACGAATTCGGCGAGACCCTCGGGCGGAATCGCCTCGATGCTATAGCCGCCATCGATGCCGTACAGGCGCAGCCAGTAATGATGGATCAAGGGCGAGCGCGAATGCGCCGCAGGCCATCCGATCAGGCAGGCGGCAGCGACTCTACTCTCGGCTGACATGGCTGGTCCCGTCGCGTGGCACGCCCGACAATCAGGCGGCGCGATCGGATGAGATCATGCAAGGCGCGGCCGCTGTCAATGCCATAAGCCCACAATCGGCTACGGCAGAGCGACCGCAAGTGGTTTGGAGCGGTTCATGGCACTGGTTGCGCTTCCTTCGCCGCGACGGGCGGCGCATGGCGGGACGCCTTGATGTCGGCGACGGCTCGCGCGATGGTCTCCCGGAATTTCGCGCGCGGTGGCCTCACTCCGTGAGTCAGGAGCGCCCGGCGCACCGCCGTCGACGCGCCGGTGACGAAAAACGGGATTCCCTGCCTCTGCGCCTTGGCGGCGATCCGGCTGATGGCATTCGCTGCTGTGGAGTCGAGGAACGGAACCGCGGCGAAATCCACGACGAACGCTTTTTGTCGCTCCATGATCGCATCGAGCACCGACCCTACCTCGGACGCCGCACCAAAGAAAAATGCCCCGGTGATGCGGTATATGACGACGTCCGGATCAGCCACCAGCGCGGCATCGTAGGGCTGACGATCGCCGTTGGCGTCGTCGGCCTTGTCCTCGGCCACCAGCGGAATGTCGGCTTCAACGCCGGTGGTCTGCGCCATCCGGTTGATGAACAGCACCGCACCGAGCGCGAATCCGACCAGAATGCCTTCGGTAAGATCCCGGAAGATGGTCAGCAGGAAGGTGGCGAGCAGCACGACCGCATCACCCCGCGATGCACGGATCAGGGTCACGAATTCGCGCTTTTCGACCATGTTCCAGGCAACAACCGCCAGCACCGCGGCAAGCGCTGCAAGCGGAATATAGCTCGCCAGCGGCGCCGCAATCAGCATGAACAGCAGCAGGAATGCCGAATGCAGCATTCCCGCGACAGGGCCGCGAGCGCCGGCGCGGATGTTGGTTGCGGTCCGCGCGATCAATCCGGTAACACAGATACCGCCGAACAGCGCGGAAGCGACATTGGCGACGCCCTGCGCCGTCAATTCGCAATTCGAACGATGCCGCCGTCCGGTCATGCCGTCCGCCACCACCGCGGACAACAGCGACTCGATCGATCCGAGCAGCGCGAAAGCTACGGCGTCGGGAAACACCGCCTGCACTTTATCGAGCGAGAATGTCGGCCACACCGGCCACGGGAGTTCGCGCGGAATTCCGCCGAAGCGCGAGCCGATCGTCTCCACCGGCAACGACAGCGCCCATGCGGCGCCGGCGGCGACCACGATCGCGATCAACATGCCGGGCCAAGTCGGCCGCAGCCTGTTCAGGCCCACGATGATGACGAGAGCGATAATGCTGACCATGATCGTGGACATGCTGACGGTATCGGCGGCCCGCGCCAGCGCCGCGAGTTTCGGAATAAGCCGGCTCGGCTCCTGCGCCAGCGTGATTCCAAAGAGGTCCTTGATCTGACTGACAAAGATGATGACGCCGATGCCGGCGGTGAACCCCACCGTAACCGGATAGGGAATGAACTTGATGTAGGTGCCAAGCCGCATCAGCCCGGCGGCGATCAGCAACCCACCCGCTATCAATGTCGCGAGGATGACGCCGTCGATGCCGTGACGCTCGACCGTCAGCGCCACCAGCACGATGAACGCGCCGGCGGGACCGCCGACCTGAAACCGGCTGCCCCCGAGCAGCGAAACAAAAAATCCCCCTACGATCGCGGTGGTCAGGCCGCGATCCGGCGTGACGCCGGAAGCGATGGCAATGGCCATCGAAAGCGGCAGCGCCACGATCGCCAATGTGAGTCCGGCGACGACATCGGCCCGGAAGTCGGCGCCGCGGTAACCCTCGCGCAACACGGTGAGGAGTTTCGGCGTGAACAGTTCTGCGAAAGTCGGCTGGCGAATTGGTTGGGGTCGTCCCTCGGCAATGCTCATCCCGTACACAGTCCTCGCATCGCGCGCGGGTCGCCGGTACGTGCGATTCGGTGACCGTATCAGCGGCCGGAACCGCGCGGAGGTCCGGCTGTTTCAGGCGCACGCCGTTGCCATCGTCGCCGCGCGCGTGTTCGCCCTCGCTCGCCTCCATCCGCTGGATGATCGGCAAGGACACCCGCCAGCGCGGCGAGCGTTTCTGCTCAATGCGCAGGAGCGTGCGCTGCCCGCATCTGAAAGGATGTGATCAACGCTAGATATCAAGATTTTAGATATTATAAATGATGTCTGACACGATTACAATGATGTAAAATACATCATTGTATTTTGCCACACCCCAGCGGCCAGCCGAGGTCTCCGACGATCAGGCGCGCAAGATCTCCGACCCTTGGCGCGTATTGCGCAAAAGCGGAGACCGGTTTTGCAAGCGGAATACGCGCAAGTTATCGATCGAGAGCGAATGCCTAAGCGGCGACCCGACGCGCGGCGATGATCTGGTCGGCGGCTCGGCCGTTGACTTCGGCCATGCGATCGAACTGGCGGGTAAAGCTCCCCGCTCCCGCCGTCGCCGACCGCAGTTCGACGATGAGATCGCCGATCTCGGCTTCCGGCATCATGGCGCGCACGCAGTCCCAGCCGGTCCAGCCCTCACGGGTATCGAAGCCGAGAATCTGGCCCCGCCGCGCCGACAGGATAGCGTTGATCTTCGCCGTCGCCTCGCTCGGGCAAACGATCTCGACCACATGGATCGGCTCCAGCAGCACCGGCTGACATTGAGGCAGGGCCTCCGTCACGCCGATGCGCGCCGCGGTGCGGAAGGCCTGATCCGAGGAGTCGACACTGTGATAGGAGCCATCGATCAGCGTCACCTGCACATCGATCACCGGAAAGCCGAGCGGGCCGCGCGAGAGTCCGTCCACCACGCCTTCCTCCACCGCGCCGATATAGTTGCGCGGCACCGCGCCGCCGACGATCTTGTCGGCGAAGACGAAGCCAGAACCGCGCGGCAGCGGCATGATTTCCAGAACCACGTCGCCGAACTGGCCGTGCCCGCCGGACTGTTTCTTGTGGCGTCCGCGCTGGGTGATGGATTTGCGGATGGTCTCCTGATAGCCGATCGCGGGCGGGTGCGATTTCACGTTGACGCCGAAACGATCGTGCAGTCGCTCCAGCGCCACCCGCAGATGCATCTCGCCCTGTCCCCACAGCACGGTGTCGTGGGTCTGCGCATTGTGAACGACGGCAAGCGAAGGATCTTCCTCGTTGAGCTTGGCGAGAGCCTGCCCGAGCTTGACGTCGTCCTTGCGGTCTCCGGCCGCGAGCGCGATCGCCAGCACCGGCGCGGCCGCTGCGACGCTGATCAGCGAAGGCGGCGCGACCCTGGCGGTCGTCAGCGTATCGCCGGTCTTCACGGCGTCGAGCTTGCCGAACGCGATCATCCCGCCGGCTTCAGCCGATGCACGCTTGGTCTCCTGCGCGCCGGTCGCAGCGAGAATGCCCGAGATTTTTCCGCCCTCGCCCGACGATGCCAGCACCGCACCGCCATCGTCGAAACGGCCTGTCAGCACCCGCGCCAGCGACAGCTTGCCGCCATGCTGAAGGTGCACGGTTTTGAACACGTAGGCCAGCGCCTCCTTGCTGTCGGCCATTCCCATGCGCTTCGCGGTCGCGCTGATGCCGGGAGCCTCGTGCCGCAGCGCCTTCATCAGCCGCAACACGCCGTTCTCGCGCACAGCCGAACCGAGCAGCACCGGGCAGATCTGGCCTTCACGCAATTCGCGTGCGAGGTCGTCGAACACAGCATCACGTGGCGGCGGGATATCCTCGAGCAATTGCTCCATCAGCGCATCATCGTGATCGGCGAGCTTCTCCAGCATCGAGAAGCGCGCTTCCTTTTCGCGGTCGAGATCGCCGCCGTCCAGTTGGACCACTTCGGAGGCCATGTGTTCGCGATAGACGAAGGCGCGCTCCAGCGCGAGATCGACGAAGCCGGCGATCAGGTCGCCGTTCCAGATCGGTATCTGGCGCAATACCAGCGGCGTCCGTGACGCCGGCTGCAACGTCGCCAGCGTTTCGCGAATTCGCTTGTTGGCCTTGTCGATCTTGTTGAGAAACAAAAATCGGGGAATGTTCTGGTCTTCCAGCTCACGCAGGATGATTTGCAACTGCGGCAGCTTGCGCTCATCGGCCTCGCATACCACAACGGCGGCATCGACCGCGGGAATGGCCGTGCGCATGTCGTGGGCGAATTCGATCGAACCCGGACAGTCGATAAAGGAATAGGTTTCGCCCATGAAGCTGGTGGTGGCCGAGGTCAGCCCGACGCCCATCTTGTGCTGGCGTGCTTCGGCACTGGCATCGCCGACGCTGGTTCCCTGATCGACGCTGCCTGCTTTGGGGATTGCGCCCGTTCGGGCAAGGATGGCCTCAAGAAGTGTGGTTTTCCCGCTCTGGAAAGGGCCCACCAGCGCAATGCACCGGGGACCCGATGCCTGGGTGCCCTGGGGGGTTCCTTGTGGACCTCTGAGGTCTGGTCCCATTGCCGCCTCCTGATCTGGAAATCGGCCCATGATTGGGTCGGCACAATGATGCTCCTCCCGCGCCCCGGTTTTGGCAAGCGGGAAAACATCGTGCGACAAGGTGAGGCGTACAATCGCGGTTTCAACCACTGCGAGGGAGCCGACCCGGACTCACCAAAAGTTGTCAACGCCCTGGACGCAATTCCAGCGCGGCGAGACCAGCCGCAATGTTGAGGCCGACCTGTCCCTGTATGCTAAGCGGTTGCAGGGCGATCGAATTGGCGGACCCGCCGATCAGCACATTGCCGCCGAGTCCGACGCCGACCGAAGCGCTGCCTTGCGCACCCGCATAATTGCCGGAGAGATCGCCGGGGCCGAGTTGCGCCACCGGGGCGTAGACGGCCCAGGCCAGCGCCGATTCCTGGGTAATGCCGAGATCGACGCCGACTTTGCGGATCGTCGCGACATAGCGATCTTCGGGCAGGCCATCCATGTGAAACACGCAACCAAGATTGGTCACCGAACCGACGATAAATCCGACGCTGGCTGCGCCGCGGCATTCGAGAACGCCGACCTTGACGCGCTCAGCGGGCTGCTGCGCAAGAGCGCCCGCAAGCGACATAACGAACGCCACTGCGGCGCCCGTCAGAACTGGAATACCGCGCATGGAAAACCCCGAATGAAAGTCTTGATGCAGAAAGGACCGCCACACTTACGGCGTGAGTTTTTATTGCACATCGGCCCGCCTCTCGCCAGACGCGAACTTGCGGTCATGAACACCAAAAAAGAGGCCCGCTTTTCGCGGGCCTCTTCGGTCGTCCAATCCGATTAGTGATGATGGCGATGGTGATGCCGATGATGATGATGACGGCGATGGGAATGCCGATGCCGCTTGTAGCGAGGCAGCGCACGCATGTCCGCCGGGCGCAGGTCGACGTCGACGATGCCGGCCACGGCACTGAGGCCGGTCTGGCCCTGCAGGCTCAGCGGCTGCAGCGAAATCGAATTGTCGGATCCGCCGACCAGCAGGTTGGCGCCAATGCCGACGCCGACCGTGGCGTTCGCGCCCACTCCACCGAAGTGACCGGCCAGCGCACCGGGGCCGAGCCTGTGGCTCGGCGCATTGACCACCCAGGCGAGCCCGGTCTGCGCCGTCACGCCAAGGTCGAGGCCGAAACGCTGCACCCGCGCGATATAGGGTTCAAGCGGCGCGCCGGAATTACTGCGGAAGACGCACTGCAATTCCGTCGTCGAGCCGACCACATAGCCCACGTTCTGGCCGCCCTCGCATTCGAGGATTCCGGCCTGAACCTGACGATGTTGGGCATGGGCGCCGGCAACCGACGCCATGAGCGTCACGGCGGCCACGGCAAGAAGTCTTGGAAAGCGCATGAGTTGAATCTCCGCGTGTGGATTGAGAAAGGCGTGTGGACATGATGGAACCGGCGTGTCCAAAACAAGGCGGCGCGCCATCAAGGCATCAAAATGCCCGGAACGTTGCTAAAACTTAATGAACCCTGCACAGCTCGATCCGGCGTGCGCAGAGCTCAGTTCGATAATGACGTGACGCCGCTGCCCGATGTCAGCGCAGGTCGCCGCAGAAACGCTGGATGCGTTTGCACGCATCCTCAAGGTCAGCGGTTTTGGTCGCATAGGAAATGCGGAACGCCGGCCCTAGACCGAACGCCGACCCCTGCACGACCGCGACGCCTTCGGCCTCCAGCAGCTCTGTGACAAAATCCTCGTCGGTCTCGAGTTTCTTGCCCGACGGCGTGGTCTTGCCGATGGTCCCGGCGCAAGACGGATAGACGTAGAACGCGCCTTCCGGCCGCGGACAATCGATTCCCTTGGCCTGGTTCAGCATCGCCACCACGAGATCACGACGCTCCTTGAACACCTTGTTGTTCTGGGAAATGAATTCCTGAGGTCCGTTCAGCGCCTCGACGGCCGCCCATTGCGAGATCGACGACGGGTTCGACGTCGATTGCGACTGGATCGTCGCCATCGCCTTGATGAGTTGCGCAGGACCGCCGGCATAGCCGATGCGCCATCCGGTCATGCAGTAGGCCTTGGACACCCCGTTCACCGTCAGCGTGCGATCGAACAGTTTCGGCTCGACCTGCGCCGGCGTAGTGAATTCGAAGTTGTCATAAATCAGATGCTCGTACATGTCGTCGGTCATCACCCAGACCTGAGGGTGCTTCACCAACACGTCGGTTAGGGCTTTCAGCTCGGCGCGCGTATAGGCCGCGCCGGTCGGGTTCGACGGCGAGTTGAGAATGATCCACTTCGTCTTTGGCGTGATCGCCCTCTCCAGCGCGTCGGCCTGCAGCTTGAAACCGAACTCCGCCGTGCAAACGACAGGCACGGATTCGCCCCCTGCCAGCGCGACCATCTCGGGATAGCTGACCCAGTACGGCGCGGGAATGATCACCTCGTCGCCCGGATTGATCGTCGCCATCAGCGCGTTGTAGAGCACCTGCTTGCCGCCGGTGCCGACGATGATCTCGCTGGGCTTGTAGGTCAGGCCATTCTCGCGCTGGAACTTGGCGATGATCGCCTGCTTCAGCTCGGGGATACCGTCGACCGCCGTATACTTGGTCTTGCCTGCCTCGATCGCATGGACGGCGGCGAGCTTGATGTTGGCCGGAGTATCGAAGTCGGGCTCGCCCGCGCCGAGACCGATGACGTTCCGTCCCTCCGCTTTGAGCCGACGCGCTTTATCCGTGACCGCGATCGTCGCGGACGGCTTCACACGATCAAGCGCAGCGGCGAGAAAAGGCATTATCGTCTCCATACCGGCGCCGTGATCCATCGGTGCCGCGATTGTCCAACTCTTCATGACGAGATCGACGCACACTAAAACGCGTTCCGCTGCACCGCAAGAAAATTGGTTATAATTTTTGGTCGCTGCACTTCAGAAAACATTAAAGCGCCGCGTCTAGGGTGCTGACGTCGCATGTCTTAACGGCGCGAAATATTAGCAAATTTCCAGGGCCGAATGGCTTATTTCTGGCAACCTCGTTTGATGGAAAATCTTCGGACCGGGGCGTGGGTGACGACCGAGCGCATCCGCGGTTACAGCCTGATGCTGCTGGGTTTCTATGTGGTCGCGGCGGTGGCCTGGATCGCGCTATCCCATGGTCTGATCGACCTGCATGGCAAGCCGCTCGGCACCGACTTCTCCAGCTTCTACGCCGCCGGGTCGCTGGCTCTCGAAGGGCGCGCAACCGAGGTCTACGATATGGCCGCGCACTACGCGCGCGAGCAGCAGATCTTCGGCGCCGGCATACCCTATTACGCCTGGTTCTATCCGCCGTTCTTCCTGCTGCTTGCAGCACCGCTGGCGCTGATGCCCTATCCGATCGCGCTCGCGGTATGGCAGGCGACTACGCTTGCCTTTTATCTCGGCGTAATCGGCGCGATCCTCCGGCCCCTGCGGCAGGCCCGCGGCTTTCCGGCCGGCATCTGGATCCTTCCGGTGCTCGCCTTTCCGGCCATCTTCGTCAATCTCGGTCACGGTCAGAACGGCCTGCTCACCGCCGGCTTGTTCGGCGCGGCATTGCTGACTTTGCAGACGCGGCCGCTGCTCTCCGGCCTGCTGCTGGGCTGTCTCGCCTATAAGCCGCAATTCGCGCTGGTGATCCCGGTCGCGCTGATCGTCTCCGGGCATTGGCGAGCCATTGCCGCAGCGGCGTTCGCCGTGATCGTGCTCGCGTTGGTCGCTACGCTCGCATTCGGCACCGACGTGTGGTTCGCATTTCTCGCATCGACCGACATGTCGCGCCGGTTGTTGCTGGAACAGGGCAGCGTCGGATTCGAGAAACTGCAGAGCGTGTTCGCCGCGATACGGATGTGGGGCGGCGGCTTGCCGCTCGCGTATATCGCCCAGGGCGTGACCTCGGCCGCAACGATCTGCGGCGTCGCATGGATCTGGCGCGGCCGTTACGACGATAATCTCAAGGCCGCGACCCTCGTCATCGCCGCTCTTCTGGCTTCGCCGCATACACTCGACTATGACCTGACGATCCTCGCGCCGGCGCTCGCATTCATGACGACTCTCGGGTTCGCCCGCGGCTTCCGCGATTTCGAGATCAATGTGCTGGCGGCGGCATGGGTGTCGCCGCTGCTTGCGCGCCCCGTTGCCGTCGCGACAGGCATACCGCTCGGCACAATCGCCCTGCTTGCGCTTTATGCGCTCGCGCTTCGCCGCGCGTGGCATGACCGCCAGACCCGGCGCATCGGAACCGCAAACTCGCGCGTATGTGATATCGATCCGCGCGGCATGCCGACATGATTTTCTCCTGAAATACGCCGCGAGAGAAGCCATCGGCCTTTCGCACGCCTTGAACGATCAGACCGTTCCGAGCCTTGCGATGCGCCGCCGGCCGCATCATTGTTTACCCGTGCAGCAACCAGCCCGCTCCCTCGGCCCGAACGGTTCCAGCCATTCCCGCATGTACAAGCTCTATTCAATGCAGCGCTCAGGAAATAGCTACAAGGTCCGCCTTGCACTGGCCTTCCTTGGCGTGCCCTATCATGCCGTCGAGGTCGATATCCTGCGCGGAGAAAGCCGCACGCCGGATTTTCTCGCGAAGAATCCCAGCGGACAGGTGCCATTGCTGGAAGTGGAGGAAGGACGCTACCTCGCGGAGTCCAATGCGATCCTGTGGTACGTCGCGATCGGGACTGCGCTGGCGCCGGACTCCGCAATCGAGCGCGCCGAAGCGCTGCAATGGATGTTCTTCGAACAGCACGCACTGGAGCCCAATATCGGCGCGGCTTATTTCTGGCTCTCGCTGGTGAAAGGCGGCCGCGATCTGCAAACCCACGCGCTGGACGACTGGATGGAGCGCGGCTATGCGGCGCTTCAGGTGATGGAGAATCATCTGAGAACCCACGACTTCTTCGCCGCCGGCCAGCTCACAATCGCCGATATCGCGCTTTATGCCTACACTCATGTCGCCGACCGGTGCGACTTCGACCTCACGACGTTTCCCTCGATCCGCGGCTGGCTGCGGCGGATTGAACAGCAGCCCGGCTTCGCGGACATGGACGGGAGCGCGGCTCCGCCGGGGAATGCGGCGGCGGGCATCGCCGCCGGCATCTGATCGCGTCAGATCTTGGCAAGGCGGCATGGCACTTGCCTTGCTTTGGACATTTTTCGCGTCGGTGGCCGCCCCAATCCTGCCCGCGCCAAATGGAAGATTCTTGCTCTGCGGGTGATTCGCCTCAGAAAGATTGGTGAACAATGCGGTCGCAGAGCATGAGCGGCGGATTTGGAGGAGGCGTCACACGCGCCGCCTCCACGCGCCTGACCAATGCGGTTGCCGCCTCGCTGGCGATTGCGGCCGTCGCTGTCTGCCTCTGCGTGGCCTTTGCGGCGACGTCGATCAAACTGGCGATGGCCATGCCGATCCCCACCTGAACCGATCCAGTCTAGGCGTATCCTGCATCGTGATCTTTTCGCGGTCACTGGCGTTTGTAGTCGTGACCATCCGCTCGACGACAGGACGACTCGATGAAAGCATTCAACACGTGGGCCACGGCCGTCCTGAGCGCAGCCATCGTGCTGACCGTCCCCTTCTTGATCGCCACCGCCGCGCACGGCGAAACCACGACATTCAAATCGTCGGCCGGGCAGCTCCAGGTGAAAACCATCGCCAGCGGCCTGGTCCATCCATGGGGCCTCGCTTTCCTGCCGGACGGACGGATGCTGGTGACCGAACGTCCGGGCCGCATCCGCATCGTCACTCCCGACGGCAAATTGTCGCCGCCCTTGAGGGGCGTGCCGAAGCCTTATGTCGGAGGGCAAGCGGGTCTGCTCGACGTCGCGCTCGACCGCGACTTTCCGAGCAATCGCACGCTCTATTTCTGTTACTCCGCCGACAGCGGCGGCAATGCCTCCGTCGCCCGGGCACGGCTGAATGAGAATGACACTGCGCTCGATGAGGTGAAGGTGATCTTCACGCAGGTCGGCCCCGGCGGCCAGGCCAATCACGGCTGCCGTATTGCGCAAGGCCCGCGTGACGGCGATCTTTACGTCACGCTCGGCGATCATTTCGGCCCGCGCGACGAGGCGCAGAACCTTCGCGTCGACAACGGCAAGCTCGTCCGGATCGCAACCGACGGCTCGGCGCCACCGGACAATCCGTTCGTTGGCCGCCGCGACGGCGCGCGTCCGGAAATCTGGAGCTACGGCCACCGCAACGGACAAGGCCTCGCATTCAATCCCGCGACCGGCGATCTCTGGGAGATCGAGCATGGCCCGCGCGGGCGCGACGAGGTCAACATCATCGGCAAAGGCAAGAACTACGGCTGGCCGGTGATCGGCTACGGCATCGATTACAACGGCGCGAAGATCCACGAGAGCACGTCGAAGCCCGGCATGGAGCAGCCGATCAAATACTGGGTGCCGTCGATCGCGCCCTCCGGCATGGCGTTCTATACCGGAACGCTGTTTCCGGGATGGCAAGGCAGCCTGTTCACCGGCGCGCTGGCGGGCAGGATGCTGGTGCGGCTTTCGCTCAATGGCAATACCGTTACCGGCGAGGAGCGACTCCTGCAACATCTCAACGAGCGTATCCGGGATGTCAGGCAGGGCCCCGACGGCGCATTGTGGCTTTTGACCGATAATGCGGACGGGCGCATCCTGCGGGTCTCGCCGGCCGGAAAGTGAATCACGTCACGATCAAGTCGCGCGTCAGGGACTCCTGAGCGCCGCGACCAGCGCGAGACCGAACAACGCGACGATGCCGCCGATGAATCCGAACGCGAACATCCAGAAGCGGCTGCCGTGCCGTTTGTTCGCCTCCGCTTGCCGCGGCAACGTCGTCGGCGTCGCCGCCAGCGCACGCTCGCGCTCGACCATACGGCGGGCAACATAATCGGTAACGGCGTCCGCGACCGCAGCGACATCGCGGGATTCCGCGAGCACAATCCGGCCGTGACGGGTATCCTGAACGAAACGGTACACACGCTTGTCGCGGCCCATCAGGACATGCGCCACCACGTCGATCCACAGCCGTGGCGTGTCGCCGTGACTGATGCCGCGATCGAACAGATCGATCTGATCGGGCACTTCCGCGAACAGCGGATCGAGCGCCTCGTTCAGGATCTCGAGCCGCGCCACTTCCGCGTCACGCAGGTCCACGACGACGCCGGTGCGGTCTGCGGCCTCGATCCGAGCCTGGCGCAGCGCGTCGCGCAGCCGCACGGGCTTCGCGGATTCCGCCGCGCCAGTTCCCCTACCCGATGCGTCCGACATTCACTCGCCTTTCCCGCAGAACCCGGCTGCTATTAACCCGCCCGTAACCATTTAACCTAGCAGCAACCCTGTTTTCCGCGCAAAGGCCGTTTCGCTCCAACGGCTTAATACACACGGGAACGACCCGTCTCCCCTGAACGACGAACGGCCCTGCCCGGTCTCTCCGGGCGGGGCCGTCCGCTTCCCTGGACGTTTCTTCTTGAAGGCTGACGCGTCAGCTCGCCATGCGATTCGGCTCTTCCACGATCGAGAAGCGCACGCCGGCGCGGTGACGGTTTTCTTCCGACACCACGCGCCAGGCATCCTCCGCTTCCTTCCGCGTCTTGAACGGACCCTGCACCTGGGCCGAACCTTCCACGAGCTTGTGGAAATTCATCGAACCGAATTCCCCGCCAATCACCCAGAAATTGCTGCCGGTCATGAGAGCCTCCTTATTCGGCTGCCTGAGCCCTGATACCCGAACCGTGCGGCTTGAACTGCGCGGCTTCGGTGGAGTCGTGAAGCGCGGTGGTCGACGACTGACCGCCGCTGATCGTGGTCGAGACCAGATCGAAGTAGCCGGTGCCGACTTCGCGCTGATGGCGCGTCGCCGAATAGCCGAACTTCTCGGAGGCGAACTCCGCCTGCTGCAGGCGGGAGTAAGCCGCCATGCCCTCGGTCTTGTAACCCCGCGCAAGCTCGAACATGCCATGGTTGAGAGAGTGGAAGCCGGCCAGCGTCACAAACTGGAATTTGTAGCCCATCGCGCCGATTTCCTTCTGGAATTTCGCGATGGTGTCCTTGTCGATATTGGCTTCCCAGTTGAACGATGGCGAGCAGTTATAGGCCAGCATCTTGTTCGGATAGACCTTCTTGACGGCTTCGGCGAACTTGCGCGCGCCGTCGAGGTCGGGCTTTGAGGTCTCCCACCACAGAAGATCAGCGTATTTCGCAAACGACAGCCCGCGCTTGATGCAGTGATCGAGACCGCTGCCGGGCCTGAGACGATAGAAGCCTTCCGCCGTGCGTTCGCCGGTAATGAATTCGTGGTCGCGCTCGTCGATATCAGAGGTGATGAGCTTGGCGCTCTCGGCATCGGTGCGCGCCAGCACGAAAGTCGGCACGCCGCAGACGTCGGCGGCGAGTCGCGCCGCGATCAGGTTGCGCTCGTGCGCGGCGGTCGGGATCAGCACCTTGCCGCCCATGTGGCCGCACTTTTTCTCTGATGCGAGCTGGTCCTCGAAGTGGACGCCCGCCGCGCCGGCCTCGATGTAGGCTTTCATGATCTCGAATGAGTTGAGCGGTCCGCCGAAGCCCGCTTCAGCGTCGGCAACGACCGGCACGAACCAGTCGATCTTCGCGCCACCCTCGGCATGTTCGATCTGGTCGGCGCGCTGAAAGGTGCGGTTGATGCGGCGGCAGAGCTCCGGGCCGGCATTGGCCGGATATAGGCTCTGGTCCGGATACATCGTGCCGGCGGTGTTGGCGTCGGCGGCGACCTGCCAGCCGGAGAGATAGATCGCGGGCAGACCCGCGCGCGCCTGCTGCATCGCCTGATTGCCGGTCACGGCGCCGAGCGAATTGACGTAAGGCATCTCGTTGAGCTGCTTCCAGAGCCGGTTCGCCCCCTTCTCAGCGAGCGTGTACCTGATCTCCACCGAGCCGCGCAGCCGCTCGACCTCCTCAGGGGTGTAAGGACGGCTGATTCCCTCAAAACGGCCCTTGGGGGCGGGAACGAGCTGCTCAAAGGTCTTGGACATCGTTATCTCCAGTCCACATTCATGACATTGCATTGCAAAACGTGGCTCTAGATAAACGCCAAACTTATCAATACGTACAGAGGCCTTGATCTCAATTGATGATGTCATGTAACATCTGTTCGTGTCGTAAATGTCACTTTGTCATTTTTGTCATAAACGAGCACCCCTATGGCAACAGTTTCGGGCAAAAAACTCTTTGTCGGCCCCCGGTTCCGGCGTATCCGCCAGCAACTTGGGCTGTCGCAGACCCAGATCGCCGAGGGCCTCGGCATCTCCCCGAGCTACGTCAACCTGATCGAGCGCAACCAGCGGCCGGTCACCGCCCAGATCCTGCTTCGCCTCGCCGAGACCTATGACCTCGACCTGCGCGATCTTGCCACCGCCGACGAAGACCGCTTTTTCGCGGAACTGAACGAAATCTTTTCCGATCCGCTGTTTCGCCGGATCGACATCCCGAAGCAGGAACTGCGCGATCTCGCCGAGCTATGCCCCGGCGTGACCCACGCGCTGCAGCGCCTCTATGCCGCCTACACCGAGGCGCGGCGTGGCGAAACCATGGCGGCGGCGCAGTTCGCCGACCGAGACGAAAGCGCCGGGACCCGCTTCGAGGCCAACCCGATCGAGCGCGTGCGTGACCTGATCGAGGCCAACCGCAACTATGTTCCCGAACTCGAACAGGCGGCGGAAGCCCTGCGCGACGAGATCAACGTCCCGGCCCAGGACCTTTTCGCGGCGCTGGGCGGGCGGCTGCGCGAAAAGCATTCGATCCAGACCCGCATCATGCCGGTGGACGTCATGCGCGAAACACTGCGCCGCTTCGATCGCCATCGCCGCCAGCTTTTGATCTCCGAACTGGTGGACACGCCCGGCCGCACCTTCCAGCTTGCGTTCCAGATCGGGCTTGCCGAATGCACGCCCGCTTTTGACACGATGATCGCCCGCGCCGGCGCGCTCGACGACGCCTCGCGCCGGCTCTACCGCATCACGCTGGCGAACTATTTCGCCGGCTGCGTGCTGATGCCCTATCAACAGTTTCACGGCGCTGCGGAGGCGCTCGGTTACGACATCCACGTGCTGGCGCAGCGATTCAACACCGGCTTCGAGCAGGTGTGCCATCGCCTGACCACGCTGCAGCGGCCGAACGCGCGCGGGGTGCCGTTCTTCATGCTGCGCGTGGACAACGCCGGTAACGTCTCCAAGCGATTTTCATCCGGCACGTTTCCGTTCTCGAAATTCGGCGGCACCTGTCCGCTGTGGAACGTTCATTCCACTTTCGACACGCCGGACCGCCTGTTGAAGCAGGTAATCGAACTGCCCGACGGCAGCCGCTATTTCTCGATCGCGCAGATGGTGCGTCGTCCCGTTGCGCCACATCCGCAAGCGCAGCCGCGCTTCGCCATCGGTCTGGGGTGCGAGATCCGCCACGCCTCGAAATTGATCTATGCCGCCGGCATGGACCTCGACAATGCCGAAGGCACGCCGATCGGCGTCAACTGCCGGCTGTGCGAGCGCGAGAACTGCGCCCAGCGCGCCGAGCCGCCGATCACCCGCACGCTGATCCTTGACGAAAACACCCGCCGCGTGACCAGCTTTGCGTTCAGCAATGCGAGAGAGGTGTGATGCAAATTGCAGAGCGATATAATTTTTTCTGTTTTCTCGTTAGGTTATGATCAGGTCTTGGCCTATAGCCATATACCAAAGCGCCAATTGTTTAGGCTGGAATCGCTAAATGCCCTTGAATGAATTTGGCAGAAAAGTCATAGCGAACTTCATCGCGGCAATAGAGCCATGGAAGTCAGGATATGAGAAAAACTCTTTTGCTTACTTGGCAGTAAAGCGGGATGGCAGATTCGTTATATCTCAAGGGACGCTTTGGTTAAATTCAATAGATTCAAAAATTCCGTTTCAATGTTTTGAAACAGAAAACGTCTGCGCTGAACATTACAAACTTACGGATGTCGACCGAACAGTCGGTCAATGCATTGAAGATCTATGTGAGGGGAAAATAATTACGCCTCGCGGAGATCGATACTTTGATGGGGATCCCGTCGAAGGACACAAGGCTCTTTTTACCCCGATTCATCCTACCGCACTTCAATCACAGTCTCGCGTAAACGTTCTGCGTTTGACAGGTGATCGCCAAGGGCTTCATGGAGGCCCATCAATACTGGATTGGGAGCTAAGAAGCTCGGACACACCATATGATACCGTTCAAGAATTATCTAGGGATTATGGACTAGGTGGCCTGTTCACCGACGAGCTTTCCGTTGAAGTGATCGCCACCTCAGTCATGGGGTTTGATGGTGATAATTGCATCATCTCAAATGAAACAGCAAAAATTGTAGTTAAGCTAGCGAACAAGCTTGACGTCAACAAAGCCGACATCGGATTTAGGGAGATCAAGCCAAACCAAATAAAACGAGGAAGGTTAAGGGGATCACAATTTCAGTGGACGAAAACTGAAACAATGCAACTCGGCGCTTTGGAAATGCCAGTAGAAAAAGCCGCAATTCTCCACTGCTACGCACTATATAACAACGTCACCCAAACCCACTGGTACATTAGCGATCCTAGAACGTCGCAAAATGCGCGCCGCGTTGTTTTCGAGTCATTCGATACAGGTTGCACGATACTTAGTGAGTTCCTGAGCCGTTCGAGAACTAAAGGCCAAGATGCTCGCGATCTTGAAATCGGTGTTGCTTGGCTTTGCTGGATGTTGGGCTTTAACCCAATTCAAATGGGATCAACGGCACGTACCCAAGATTTTTCTGACCTCATACTTGCAACGCCTCAAGGACAACTGGTGATTGTTGAATGTACTACCGGACTCCTAAGAGCTGACAGCAAACTATCAAAATTGATTGCTCGTGCTGCCGTCGTACGAATGCGACTCGATCAATCAAACAATCAGCACCTGAAATTATTGCCTGTTATGGTATCCACACTGACGAAGGATGAACTTCAAGCCGACCTCGAACAAGCCGAAAGGCTTGGCGTTGGAGTCCTCACTAGGGAAGATCTAGATGATCTTATTAAGGGCACGATTATTGCTCGAAACGCCGATGAATTGTTTGCTGCGGCCGAGCGAAGCATTGAAGAGAAAAGGACTAAATCGAATAGCTCTGAACCAGAGCTTCCTTTAAGCCAATAGATCGAGAAACACACTCAATATGGCATGCTGGCGGCTGTCATCACCGCGTTCTGGGCACTAGAAAGCGACTTCGGCGCGGCGTCATGGTCAAGCTTGTCCCAGCCATACGCGCCTTTACGGCCTATCGCTCCGAGGCCGACGCATGAGTTCATCTGTACAGTTGCAACTCAGGCCGGGGATCAGGGACAAAGCCGTCCCTGTTGGGCATTTCCACCTTCGGCAAGGTCTTCGCATCCATGGTCTCGCTCGGCTTGATGACCTTGGCTTCCGACAGGATGTAGGCGACCAGTGAATACACCTCGTCGTCCTTGAGCGAACCCGGCGAGTCGAACGGCATCGCACGCTTGATGTAGTCGAACAGCGTGGTTGCGTACGGCCAGTAACTCTCCACGGTCTTGACCGGCGTCTTGCTTGCGAGCGTGCCCCGACCGCCGATCAGACGATCACCACCTATGCCCTTGGCCGGATTTCCTTGCAGCTTGTCGCCATGGCAGGCGGCGCAGGTGTTGGCAAAAATAGCTGCGCCTGCTTTCGCCGTGCCGCTTCCCGGAGGAAGTCCCGCGCCCGAAGGCGGAATCGAAAAGTATTTAGCCATCTCATCCGTCGTCGCATTCCGGCCGACGCCGAAGTGATCGATGGTCGATTGAGCGCTTGCACTGCCGGAGAACAGGCAGATGCCGATCGCAAAAGCGAGATATTTCCTACGCATGGACATTGGTCACATCTCCCGCCGCGCTGACGGCCCAACTCTGAATCGCGTTGAGGTGATAGACCGAACCGAACGGTCCGTTATCACCGCGGATCGCGATGAGTTGCTTGAGGGTGGGCTGGACATAACCGGTTTCGTCGATGCAGCGGCTCTGCAGCACCGCAGCCTTTCCGTCCCACATCCACGGGAAGCTGAAGCGCACCGTGCACATCGGCTCGGGAACCGACTCCAGGCGCGCCGGATACCAGGTCTTTCCTGAATCGAGCGAGACATCGACGGACTGGACCCGCCCGCGCCCCGTCCATGCAAGGCCTGTGATATTGTAGAATCCCGGACCCGGCAGCTTCATGTCGCCGGACGGGAACGTGATGACCGACTTCGCTTCCATATCCAGCGTGAAGATGCGCGCCTTGCCGTCTCCGAGAAGATCGGTGTACTTGGAAGTCTCCTCGCGGGTCATGAACGGCTTGTCGCTGACCTGCAGCCTCCGCAACCATTTGATGTGGGTGTTTCCCTCATAGCCGGGAAGCAGAAGCCGCAGGGGATAGCCCTGTTCGGGACGGATCGCCTCACCGTTTTGTCCATAGACGATAAGCGCATCCTTCAGCATTTTCTCCATCGGGATGCTGCGCGTCATGACCGCGGCATCGGCGCCTTCCGCCAGCACCCAGGCTGCCCCCTCCTTCAATCCGGTCTCGCGCGCGAACGTCGCGAATTGAACGCCGGTCCATTCGGACGTGCTGAGCAGCCCGTGCGTTCCCTGCACGGTCTTCATGGTCGGCTTGTTCCATTCCGTCAGACCGTTGCCGGAGCACTCGATGAAATGCTTGCGCGTCACCGAAGGCAGCCGCTTGATGTCGGCCATCGAGAACGTCATCGGCCGATCCACCATGCCGTGGATCAGCAGGTTGTGCCTGGCCGGATCGATCGTCGGAATCCCGCCGTGATGACGCTCGAAATGGAGTCCTGAGGGCGTGATGTTGCCCAGTCCCTTGCCGAGCGGAGTGAGACTCCAGGAGGTGTTCTCGTTCGGCGTCGGATAGCGCATGCGAACTTCGGTCTCGAACTGAGACCTCGTTCCATAGCTTTCATCGGCAACCGGACGTCCCTGCACTTTGGTCGGATCGTCCGGCACATCGTAAAGAACGGCGCCCGGCGGCGCTTTCGGCGATTCAGCGCGAGCGATCGAAGCTGCACCCGCCGCCCCGACGAGTGACCCCGCCGCGAACAAAAAGCCGCGCCGGCTTGAGATCACGTGACGCGGAAACATTCCGTCCTTGCAGTCGCAGTCTTCCTGGAGACGTTGCGCGATATGGCGCTGTTCGGCCATCACCATCTGCTCGGCCATGTGGCGAGCCTTGTCGTCGTAGACGACCTTGTCATCGCTGTTCAAGTTGCTCTCCCTAAGAGATCTTACGATCAATCGAGAACCGCACCACGCCTGGTGAAGTCCCGGCTTGACGTTCAACTCGAATTCTCCGCAAAGCCTATCTCTGCGGACGATCAAGCGTATCGGCCGCTTGCCTCGCTTGTGAATTAACATGGTGGTGAAGACGGATTCGACCAAAGTAGTCTCGACAGCGCGTTTTCGGCGGTGAACCCAGCGCAGAACATGCGATCGGAAACGGCAGTTGCGGAGCCAGGCTTTTCCGCTGTGACGGAGGTTGCGATAGGGAACAAAGCTTCCCATCTGCAGAGGGCAGCACGTTCCGCTGTTTCGTCGTCAGCTTCCGCACCCAGAGCAAACAAAGGCATTCCCATGTCATTTTACGATTCCGCCGCGCCGGCCTTCCTGCAAACGCTCGGCGCCCTTTCCGACATTCTCAGGAAAGCCGAAGCCCATGCGAGCGCGCGAAAGATCGCGCCCGAAACCCTGCTGACGGCACGGCTCTACCCGGACATGCTGCCGCTGACGCGCCAGATCCAGATCGCCTGCGATTTCGCTGTTAAGACCTGCGCGCGGCTGACCGGTTCGGAGGTGCCGAGCACGCCCGATACGGAGAAGACCTTTGACGACTTGCAGCAGCGCCTTGCCAAGGCGGCGGACTACGTGAAGGGTGCGGCGCCGGCCAAGTTTGACGGCGCGGACAGTCGCGACGTCACCTTTCCCGCAGGGCCGGACAAGACGATGACGCTGAAGGGCCAGCAATATCTCAGCCAGTTCGCGTTACCGAATTTCTATTTCCATGCGACGACCGCCTACGACATCCTGCGTCATAACGGCGTCGAGCTCGGCAAGCGGGATTTCATGGGCGTGAAGTAGAGCCAAATGGTTGGCGCTTCGCGCAATACAGAAAAAAGGCCGGAATTGCTCCCGGCCTTTCTCGTATTAAAGCGTTTTCCAGCGAATTGGATTCCGGTTCGCGTGAAGAAAACACCTGCGCCACGCGCATGGTCTGCGGATGACGATAGACCTTCGGCGTCTCCCCGACCTGCAACACCTCGCCCTCCCAGAGACAGATGGTGCGACCGCCAAGCAGCAAGGCCTCGGACGATTCGGTGGTCGCATAGCGACACGTCGCGGATCGTCGGCACGCCGTCGACCACCCGCGTGACGTGATCGAGGGCGACGCTCATGATCGCGCTCCCATTTCCCGCGGCGGACATCCGCTCGGCATGCGTTGCGCGGTGAGCCAGTCGTCGAGGACGACAATGTCGGATGCAGACATCCGCAAGCCCAGCTTGGAGCGGCGCCAGACGATATCGGCCGCGGTGCAGGCCCATTCATGCGAAATCAGATAGCGAACTTCGCTCTCGGTCAGCGTCGCGCCGAAGTCGCGGCCAAGATCGGCCATGGATTTCGCCGCGCCCAGCAGCTTCGCCGCGCGCGTGCCGTACGCGTGTGCAAGACGGCTCGCGTGCGCTTTTGTCAGGAAAGGATAGCCGCGCATCAACTCCGCCGTCAGCGCCGCGACCGCCGATACCTCCATGTCGCCGCCGGGCAGCGGCGTTTTCGCGGTCCAGCCCTCGCGCGCGCTGGTGCCCTTCAGATAGGACGACAGCTTTTCCAGCGCCTCCTCGGCGAGCCGGCGGTAGGTCGTGATCTTTCCACCGTAGACCGACAGCAACGGAACGCCGCCCGGCGTATCGAGTTCGAACGCGTATTCGCGGGTGGCGGCCTTGGCCTCGCTCGCGCCGTCGTCATAGAGCGGACGCACGCCGGCATAGGTCCAGACCACGTCCTGCGGCGTTACTGGCTTCGCCAGATACTCGCTGACGGACGCGCAGAGATAGGCGATCTCGTCATCCGAGGCCTTCACTTTGGCAGGATCGCCGTCGTAGTCGCGATCGGTGGTGCCGATCAGGGTGAAGTCGTCCTGATACGGAATCGCGAACACGATCCGACCGTCGCTGTTCTGGAAGATGTAGGCGCGGTCGTGGTCGTAGAGCTTCCTGACCACGATGTGCGAGCCCTGCACCAGCCGAACTCTTGCGCGCGTGTTCACGCCCGCACCCAGGGTGAGCACCTGCTCGACCCAGGGGCCGCCCGCATTGACCAGCACCCGCGCCGAGATGGTGTTGCGTTCGCCGCTCAACGTGTCCTCGATCGTGACGTACCAGAGGCCGTCGGCCTGCCGGGTCTCGACCGCGCGGGTCCGCGGCCGGATGTCGGCGCCGCGATCAGCCGCGTCACGCGCGGTAAGAACGACCAGGCGAGCATCGTCGACAAAACAGTCGGAATATTCGAAGCCCTTGCGGTAACGCCCGGCGACCAGCGGTTTGCCGACCTCGTCCCGTGACAGATCGACCGAGCGCGTCGGCGGCAGCAGTTTCCGCCCGCCGATATGATCGTAAAGAAACAGGCCGAACCGCAGCATCCATGTCGGCCGCAAGCCTGCGTGATGCGGCAGCACGAAGCGCAGCGGGCGGATGATGTGCGGCGCGATCCGCCACAGGATCTCGCGTTCGATCAGCGCCTCGCGAACCAGATGGAATTCGTAATATTCGAGATAGCGTAGCCCGCCATGCACCAGCTTGGTCGACACCGACGACGTGCCGCTGGCGAGGTCGTTCATTTCGCAAAGGAAAACAGAGTTTCCACGTCCTGCCGCGTCGCGTGCGATCCCGCATCCGTTGACGCCGCCGCCGATGATAGCGAGGTCGAAAACCTTGCCCACGAGCGCCATCCCTTAAGGATTATCGGTTCTATAGTACCATAAATACGCTTCTCGATATTCAATTATAGCTATTTTCTTTCATATGACGATTAAATCACAATCTAAAACGAAAGCAACCGTAATCGCTGTCGCAGGCTGTGGATCCATTTCGACACCCGGAAACCGATCCGCTGGCGACCACGAGCGGCGAAAAGTTCACCCGGCGGCCCTTGGGCGTCCATCGGCGACGGGGTCGGCTTCCGCATCCAGGCCAGCCGGCTCGCCGGGCATCGCCACAATCACCTCGATGCCCTGCGCCCGGCAGATCGCGTGAAGATCGGCAGGCAGGGCCGCATCGGTGACGAAGGTCTGGATCTGGCTGATATGGGCGATGCGCACCGGCGCACTGCGGCGCAGTTTGGTGCCGTCGGCCACCAGCATGACGCTGCGCGCGTTGGCGATGATCGCCTGCGATACCTGCACCTCACGATAGTCGAAATCCAGCAGTGCGCCCGCCTCGTCGATCGCGGACGCGCCGATAATGGCGTAATCGACCTTGAACTGGCCGATCAGATTGGTCGCGCTGGAGCCGATCACCGCTCCGTCGGAGCGGCGCACGTTGCCACCCGCGACGATGACCTCAATGCGCGGATGACGATAGAGCTGCATCGCCACGTTGAGATTGTTGGTGATGACCAGAAGATCCTCATGCGAGGTGAGCGCGCTGGCCACCTCCTCGGTGGTGGTTCCGATGTTGATGAACAGCGAGCAGCCGTTGGGAATCCGCGCGGCCGCCGCCGCGCCGATCGCTTTCTTTTCTTCGGCAGCGACGAAGCGGCGAGCTTCGTAAGCCAGATTTTCCACACCGGAAGCGATGATGGCGCCGCCGTGAATGCGCGTCAGCGAACGCTGGTCGCACAGATCATTGAGGTCCTTGCGAATGGTCTGGGCCGATACCTCGAAACGGCGCGCAAGCTCGTCCACCATGACCCGTCCGAACGCGCGGGCAATGTTCAGGATATCGGATTGACGCTGGCTAAGGCCGGCCACCGCTGCAGCACCTCGAGACCACGGACATCCAGGGTGCCGATGTTACAACGTTTTCGAGCGGCGTGGATACCGGCTCAGGCCAGGAAAACGCGTCAAAACAAAAACTCACGATTCCTTCTTCTGATTTCATCAGAAGCGGAAAGACCTGCCACGACGCGGCGGCGCAGCATTCCTGCGCCGGCCGCTCGGCATCAGAATTGAAATCTCGGCAAAGCCCGACGGAAGGATTTCACGAAATCGGGACAAGCGGATTTTTGCGCGCGCTGCTTCGCAGCACGCTCCGCGTCGCGGGCGCTGCGGAACAGCTTGCCGTCCAGGGCGCTGAACCGCTGTGAGGCCGAAAAGAATCGGAAACCGGCGCGATCGCGCACCACGATGCCCGCGGATTCCGAACCGACTTCGATGATATAGGTCTTCGACATATCCCACTCGCATTTTTCCGGCCGGAAAGGCCGCGCCGATAACGGGCAATGGCGGGAAACGTTCCCTGTCGCACCAACAGGATATGGAGATGGTTCGGGCGTTCGCAACTAGAATCAATCGAGGTTCGGCGCTGATCGAATCGGCGAATTTCCGGGCCGGCTCAGGCCACCCCGCCCCAAGTCAGCGAGCGGAAGGTTATCAGGTAGCCGTGGTTATGCCGACACCGGCGGGTCGGCCTGCGGGACCTCGCGCGGGCGGCCTTGATCGTCGATCGCGACATAGGTGAACTTGCCGTCGGTGACGAGGATGAACTGCATCTCCTTGCGGCGCATGACCCAGGCTTCCAGATGTACTGTGATTGAGGTCCTGCCGATGCGAACCAGCGTGGCGTGCACGGAGACGAGATCGCCGACATAGACCGGCTTGCGGAAGTTCATGGCGTCGATGGCAACGGTCACGGTGCGCGACTTCGCGAGCTTCGACGCGAAGATGCCGCCGCCGATGTCCATCTGGCTGAGCAGCCAGCCGCCGAAAATATCGCCGTTCTGGTTGGTGTCGGCCGGCATCGCGAGCGTACGCGTGCAGAGTTCGCCGAGCGGCGTGGTTTCATTGATCGCCGGGGCGTGAACGGCCGTTGCGTCCGTCGTCAGGGCATCCGTCATCAAATTCACCTTATTTGAACGTATCCCAGCCGGCGTCGGGTGCAAAACGGACGCCGAATTTCTGCGCAAGCTCGCGCAGGTTGGCGGCGACATTCTCCGGACCACGGGTGCGCGCATAGTTCAGCGGCCCGCCGCGGAACGGCGCATAGCCGGTGCCGAAGATCATCGCGCCATCGACCAGATCGGGATCATCGACGATGCCTTCGCGCAAACACGCGACGCAAACGTTCGACATCGGCAGCACCAGGCGATCGATCATTTCCGGCGTGATCTGCGATCTGCTCGCGGTGCCCTTGTCGGCCTTGCCTTCGCGCCATGTGTAAAAACCCTGACCGGTCTTGCGGCCGAGTTCGCCTTTCGCGACCTTCTCACGGAGCCAGTCCGGCGGCGGCGGCAGCAAATCGCCGAGCTTTGCGCGCAACTCGTCGCCGACGGCGAGGCAGATATCCAGGCCCACCTGATCGGCGAGTTCAATGGGCCCCATCGGCATGCCGAACTTTTCCGCAGCAGCATCGATCACGGTCTTGTCGATCTTCTCGTCGAGCATCAGCATGGCTTCGAGCATGTAGGGCGTCAGCGCACGGTTGACGAGGAAACCCGGCGAACTCTTCACCGGCAACGGCAGCCGGTCGATGGCGCCGACGAATGCGAGAGCCTGCTTGAGCACCTGCGGGTCGGCGGCATCGTGGCTGACCACCTCGACCAGTTGCAAGCGCGACACGGGATTGAAGAAGTGCACGCCGACCAGCCGCTCCGGATGCTGCAGCGTGGTTCGCAGCTCCTGCAGCGGAATGCTCGACGTATTGGTGGCGAGGATCGCGCCCGGTTTCATTTTCGGCTCGATACCGGCATAGACCTTCTGCTTCAGTTCGAGCTTTTCCGGCACCGCCTCGATGATGAGATCGGCATTGCGCACCCCCTCGCCCTCCAGGTCGGGCATCAGGCGATCGAGCGTGTCGCGAATGTCGGTGCGCTTGCGCAGGATCTTGCCATAGAGATCCGCGGCGCGCTTGATCGCACCGGCGATCGGCTCCGGCTTCATGTCGGCGAGCGTCACGCGGATGTCCTGATGCGCGCACCATGCTGCAATGTCGCCGCCCATGGCGCCGGCGCCGATGACATGCAGATGCTTCACGACGTTGCCGCCGCCGGCGAGTTTTTTCATCTGCTCGCGCAGGAAGAACACCCGGATCAGGTTCTGCGCCGTCGACGTCACCATCAGTTTGGCGAAGGACCGCTTTTCGGCCGCCAGCATCGCGGCCTTGCTGCCGCCGTGCTTCTCCCAGAGATCGATCAGCGCATAGGGAGCCGGATAGTGCTCTTGCACCGCAGCTTTCTCCGCTTCCTTGCGCATCCGTGAAGCGAGAAAACCGCGAACGGGTCCGAGGTTGAGCAGCCGATTGAGCGCGTTCGGCCTGGCTCGTTTCAGCCGGCCGCCGACGACATCCTTTACCGCGTTGAGGACGTGGCGCTCCTGCGTCACGGCGTCGACAAGGCCGAGCGATTTCGCCTTCCGCGCATCGATGGTCTTGCCGGTCAGCATCAGCGGCATCGCCTGGATCGGATTGACCAGTCGGGTAAAACGCACGGTGCCGCCGAGGCCGGGATGCAGGCCGAGCATGACTTCAGGAAAGCCGAACCGCGCATTGTCGATCGCGATCCGCGTCCGGCACGCCAGCGCGACCTCGAGCCCGCCGCCGAGACAGAAGCCGTGGATCACGGCGACGGTCGGAATCTTCATTGCTTCGAGCCGATCGATGATGGCGTGGGCGCGGCCGATCGTGGTTTCGACCTCGGTCGGATCCGCGGCGCCGCGAAACTCGTTGACGTCAGCGCCTGCAATGAAGCCGGAGGTTTTCGCCGAGCGGATCACGATGCCGGCGGGCAGATGGCTTTCCAGCACCGTCAGGATCGCGCTGAACTCCTCCATCACATCCGACGACAGCGTGTTGGCGCTGGAATCGGCGCGGTCGAACAGCACCCACGCCACGCCGTCGGCGTCGCGGGTCAGCTTGAAGTTGCGATAGGGGCCGCTTGCATCGGGTTTTGGCCCGAGCTCCAGCACGCGATCCTTGAGAACGTCCAACACCTTTGAATCCATGACGCCCTCACACCATCTCGATCAGCATGGCGCCGCCCTGCCCGCCGCCGATGCATTCGGTGGCGACGCCGCGCTTCGTGCCGAGCCGCTTCATCGCATTGACGAGATGCAGCACGATGCGATTGCCCGAGGTGCCGACGGGATGACCAAGACTGATCGCACCGCCATCGACGTTGAGCTTGGCGCGGTCGATCGCGCCGGCCGCGCCGTCGAGGCCGAGCACGTCGCGGCAGAATTTCTCGTCCTCCCATGCGGCGAGGCAGCCGAGCACCTGCGTGGCGAAGGCTTCGTTGAGCTCCCAGGTCTCGACGTCGCCAAGCGCCATCTTGTTGCGCTTCAACAGTTCCGTCGCCGACAGCACCGGGCCGAGCCCCATGATCGAGGGATCGAGCGCCGACCACTGGCTGTCGGTGATCATCGCCTTCGGCTTGAGCCCGTGTTTGATGACGGCGTCTTCCGATGCAAGAATGGTCCAGCACGCGCCATCGGTGATCTGCGACGAATTGCCGGCGGTGACCTGGCCCCATGGCCGCTCAAACACCGGTTTCAGCTTCGCCAGCGTCTCCATCGAGGAATCCGGGCGCACGCCGTCGTCGTGATCGAAGAATTTTCCGTCGCGCGCGAATGCCGTTTCCACCTCGCCCTTGAGCCAGCCTTCGGCCTGCGCCTTCGCCAGCCGCCTGTGGCTTTCGACCGCGTAAGCGTCCGCCTGTTCACGGGTGATGCCGAACAAGTGGCCGACCACCTCGGCGGTCTGGCCCATGTTGAGTTCGGTGATCGGATCGGTCAGCCCGCGCTCGAGTCCGATGATCGGCTTGAAATAGGGCGGTCGCGCTTTCGCAATCGCCTTGATCTTTTCAACGATGCCCTTGGCGCCGGCGACACCTGCGAACCAGCGCACGCCCTGCTGCGGCCAGACCAGCGGCGCATGGCTCAGCGCCTCGGCGCCCCCCGTCAGGATCAGGTTGGCGTTGCCGTCGCGGATATAGCGGTAGCCGGTGTCCATCGACTGCATGCCTGAGCCGCAGTTGATCTGCACCGTGAACGCCACCATCGCTTCGCCCATGCCGAGCCGCAGCGCGGCGACGCGGGCCGGGTTCATCTCGTCGGCGATGACGTTGACGCAGCCGAGGATGACCTGATCGAACGCATCGGGCGCGAACGGTTGCCGCGCCAGCAACGGCCGTCCGCACTGCACCGCCAGATCGACTGGCGTGAATGCCCCGGGGCCGCTGCGTGCTTTCAGAAAGGGAGTTCGGCTGCCGTCGATGATATAGACAGGGCGCACCATCAGCCTGCCGCCCTCGTTTCATTCCGCTCCTGCACCACTTGCACGCTGATGGACTTCTTGTAGGGCGACAACGCTTCCGGTGCGAAGTCGTCGACCTCGATCACCCGGAGCACCGCCTCGTGCGCCGCCTTGTATTGCTCGGCCTCGACCGGGGTGATGACGCCCTGCTTGATCGCCGCATCCGTGTCGTGCAGACGCGCCGCGCGCATCCGCTTGAAGACGTCCTCCGCGGCGGTCACCAGCAGAAACGCCTTTTCCAGGCGCGCTACGCCGTTGTCGTCATCCACTTGCGAGAGACCCGGCGTCAGTCGGTCGCGAGCGACGGACGGCTCCAGCACCAGTTGAGCGCAGGCATGCACGACGGCGTCGCTCGGCCCGCGCGCCCGCGCGCCCATCGGCTGGATCATGAATTTGAGCATGATCGCAACATAGCGGTTCGGCAGGTTCGCCAGAATGTCGGCAAAGCGCTGCTCGATGGTGCGGAAGCCCGTCGCCATGCACCATTGCACCACCGGGAGATCGGCCTCCTGCCGGCCTTCGTCATGCCAACGCTTGAGCACGGCCGACAAGAGATACAATTCGGAGAGAATATCGCCGAACCGCGCCGACAGCATCTCCTTGCGCTTCAGCTTGCCGCCGAGCGTCAGGAGCGCCATGTCGGCACACAATGCAAAGGCCGATGCATAGCGCGAGAGCTGACGGTAGAAGTCCGTCACCGGACCCGCATCCTCCGGCGCAGGCGCGAACGCCCCACCGCTCCAGCTCCGGCCCCAGGCGCGGAACAGCGTAGTGACGCTGTGGACGATATGAACCCAGAACGTCTTGTCGAAGGTATCCAGGCCTTTGACCTTGTCCGTATCGCTGAGCGCATTCATCTCCTGCAGCAGATAGGGATGCGCGCGGATCGCGCCCTGCCCGAAGATGATGAGGTTGCGCGTCAGGATGTTGGCGCCCTCCACCGTGATCGAGACCGGCACGCCGCGATAGAGATTGCCGAGGTAGTTTTGCGGGCCGTCGATCACGGCCTTGCCGCCGTGAATGTCCATGGCGTCATCGATCACGGTACGCAGCCGCTCAGTGGCGTGCAGCTTCATGATGCCTGAAATGACGGCGGGATGATGCCCCTCGTTGAGCGCGGCGCAAGTCAATCGTCGCGCTGCGTCGATCAGATAGGCCGTACTGGCGATGCGCGCCAGCGGCTCCTCGATGCCTTCGAACTTTCCGATCGGAATGCCGAACTGCTCGCGGACGCGCGCATAGGCGCCGGTGGTGCGCGCCGCGAAGGCCGCGCCCGCCGCCGAGAGTGAGGGCAACGAGATGCCGCGCCCGGCGGCCAACGCCGTCATCAGCATCTTCCAGCCCTGGCCCAGACGCTCCTTCCCGCCGATGACGTAGTCCAGCGGAATGAAAACGTCCTTGCCCCAGTTCGGACCGTTCTGGAACACCTGCATCGCCGGCAGATGGCGGCGGCCGATGGAGACCCCCGGCAGGTCGGTCGGGATCAACGCCACGGTGATGCCGAGGTCCTCCTGCGAGCCGACCAGATGATCGGGATCATAAGCCTTGAAGGCGAGCCCGAGCAGCGTCGCCACCGGACCGAGTGTGATGTAGCGCTTGTGCCAGTTGAGCCGGAGTCCGATCACCTCGCGGCCCTCGAAGGTGCCCCTGCAGATGATGCCGGTGTCGGTCATCGACGCCGCATCTGAACCGGCTTCCGGGCTGGTCAGGCCGAAGCATGGAACTTCCTGGCCGTCGGCAAGGCGCGGCAGCCATTTCGCCTGCTGGTCCCTGGTGCCGAAGCGCATCAGCAGTTCGCCCGGTCCGAGCGAATTCGGCACCATCACCGTGACCGCGGCGACGAGCGAGCGCGACGAAATCTTGCGCACCACTTCCGAATGCGCGTAGGGCGAGAAACCGAGCCCGCCGTACTCGGTCGGAATGATCATGCCGAAGAATTTTTTCTGCTTGATGAAGGTCCAGACCTCGGGCGGCAGATCGCGCCACTTCCAGTTGATCTTCCAGTCGTCGAGCATGGCGCAAAGCTCATCCACCGGGCCGTTGAGGAACGCCTCTTCCTCCGCCGTCAGAGTCGCCGGCGAGGTCGCCAGCAGTTTCGCCCAGTCGGGATTGCCGGAGAACAGGTCGGCATCCCACCAGACGTCGCCGGCATCCAACGCCTCGCGCTCGGTATCCGACATCGACGGCAGCACGCGGCGCGCCCAGGAGAAAATCAGCTTGGAGATCACGTCACGGCGAAAACTCATCGCAATGTCCTCTTGTTCGGATAATCCGCGGTGCGTCGACTCGCTATCGCTTCAGGCAATGACCTTATACCCATAAGAGGAAATATCCTTAAAAAGGCAAAAGCGAGTTACATTTCATGGTTTCGCAATTGAAAATTAAGCGAAATTTTGCAATTCGGGGTCGGCCTGCGACCTCACAATAGCGCAAGAGCTCCAAAAACGCGATTTGCAAACGCGTGAAAGCCTCAACCGGCCGCAATGCGGGACGCGGGGGGCATGAAGACCGAGAGCGGCTGCGAATGCGTTGAATCCGACGAAGATCGCAGCACCGTCCGCGATCAGCCTTCACAAAAATTCGCAAAAAACTTCAGCCCGGCTGTTTCTTTTCGCGCGGCGCCAGACCGGCAAGCACGAAATCGATCATCTGATCGAGCGTCGGCCCCGGCTTGTCGACGCATTGCGCGATCATCTGCGGATGGAAGAAGCGCATCATCGCCGTGCACGTGCACAGCGCCGCCAGCCGCACGTCCGGTGCCTGGAACTCGCCGCTCGCCGCGCCCTGAGCGATCACCTCGCCGACGGTCGTGGCGATATCCTCCATATGCGCCTTGCAGACGTCCCAGTCCTGCTCCATGGCGATGGCGACCATCTCGTGCAACTTGGCGTCGCCGACATAGCGCTCGCTGTTCATGTGATGGATCGTGGACAGCAGTTCGCGCAGGCGCTGCGTGGCCGGACCCGGCGCGGCGCCGATCGCCTCGGCCGCGTCCTCGACTTCGCCCATCAGCCGCCGCGCCACGCCCTGGTGAATCGCCTTCTTCGAATCGAAGAAGCGATAGACATTGGCCGGCGACATCCGCAGCACTTTCGCGATGTCGGCGACGGTGGTCTTCTGATAGCCGATCTCGCGGAACAGCCGCTCCGCCACCACCAGAATCCGGTGACGCGTATCAGCTTCGGTATTGTCTGTGACTATCGCCATGAGAGAGCCAATCTTCAATTATTCTCCGGCCTGAGCAAGCGGAAAAGCGAGTTGCGTCTCGCGCGGCGCGGGTCTGGCCTGCTCCCGCTCGCCGCCATGCTCGGCCAGACTCTTTCTGAACCATAGCGCGTAAAGCGCCGGCAGATACAAGAGCGTCAGGAAGGTCGCAACGAACAACCCGCCCATGATGGTGATCGCCATCGGTCCCCAGAACGCCGAGCGCGACAATGGGATCATCGCGAGGATCGCCGCGAGCGCAGTCAACACCACCGGCCGCGCGCGCCGCACCGTCGCCTCGACGATCGCCTCTCCCCGGGTCAGACCATGCGTCACATCGGTCTCGATCTGATCCACCAGGATGACCGCGTTGCGCATGATCATTCCGGCGAGCGCGATCAGGCCGAGCAGCGCCACGAAGCCGAACGGCTGGTTCGCGACATTGAGACCGAGGGACGCGCCGACGACGCCGAGCGGCGCCGTCAGGAACACCAGCAGGAGCCGCGAGAAGCTCTGCAACTGGACCATCAGCAGCGTCAGCATCACGACGGCCATGACGGGAAACAGCACGAAGATCGAGGTATTGCCCTTGGCGGACTCCTCGAACGCGCCGCCCGCCTCGATCCGGTAGGCCGGCGGCAGGTGATCGCGAATCTCCTGCAATTTCGGCCAGATCTGGTTGGTGACGTCGGGCGCCTGCACACCGTCGACCACGTCGCCGCGCACGGTGATGGCCATGTCGCGGTTGCGCCGCCACAGGATCGGCTCCTCGTGAGCGTATTCGATCTTCGCGACCTGCGATAGCGGCACAGCAACGCCGTTGCGCGATGTCACGGTGAGATCGCCGACGCCGGCGAGATCGAGGCGCTCCGACGGAATCGCACGCGCGACCACCCCGACTTTCTCGATGCCGTCGCGCACGGTCGTCACCGGCACGCCCGAGATCAGCATGGCGAGCGCCTGCGAGACATCCTGCGGCGTCAGGCCGAGCGCGCGGGCGCGATCCTGATCGACCACGAGCTTGAGGTATGGCGTCTGCTCGTTCCAGTCGAGGCTGGGGTCCTTCACATTCGGATTGGCGCGCACGACATCGCGCACCTTGTAGGCGATATCGCGCACCATTTTCGGATCTGGTCCGATCACCCGGAATTGAACGGGAAAGCCGACGGGAGGACCGAAGTTGAAACGGTCGACCCGGACCCGCGCCTCGGTCAGCGCCCCGTCATCCACCGCCTTCTCGATCTTCGCCTTGATGCGCTCTCGCGCCTCGACGTTCTTCGCCACGATCACGATCTCGGCGAAGGCCTCGTTCGGCAATTGCGGATTGAGGCCGAGCCAGAAGCGCGGCGAGCCCTGGCCGACATAGGCGGTGTAGGTCGCGATATCGTTATCGTCCTTGAGGATCTTCTCGGCCTCCTTCACCGACTTCTCGGTGACGCCGAACGCCGTGCCTTCCGGCAGCCGGAGCTGCAGGAACAGTTCGGGCCGCTCCGACAACGGGAAGAACTGCTGCTGCACATGACCAAATCCGATGACCGCCGCGACGAAGATGCCGACGGTCGCCGCGACCACCTTGATGCGGTGGTTGACGCACCACTGGATCACGGCGCGCAGGCTGCGGTAGATCCGCGTCTCGTAGATCGCATGCGGATCGTGATTGTGGCTGACCTTGATGTTCGGCAGCAGCTTGACGCCGATATAGGGCGTGAAGATCACCGCGACGAACCAGGATGCGACCAGCGCGATCGCCACGATCCAGAAGATGCCGCCGGCATATTCGCCGACGCCGGAATTGGCGAAGCCGATCGGCAGGAAGCCGGCCGCCGTCACCAAGGTGCCGGTCAGCATTGGAAAGGCGGTGGATTCCCACGCAAAGGACGCCGCGCGCATCCGGTCCCAGCCCTGCTCCATCTTCACCACCATCATCTCGACCGCGATGATGGCGTCGTCGACCAATAGCCCGAGCGCGATGATCAGGGCGCCGAGCGTGATACGATGCAGATCGAGCGACATCGCGTTCATGACGATAAAGACGATGCCGAGAACCAGCGGCACCGACAGCGCGACCACGATGCCGGTGCGCCAGCCCAATGCGAGGAAGCTGACGAACAGCACGATCGCCAGCGCCTCGATGAACGAATGCACGAACTCGCCGACGGCGTGCTCGACCACTTTCGGCTGATCCGCGATGCGCTCGATATTGATACCTTGCGGCACCGCCTGCATGAATTCGTCGGCGGCCTTGGTGACGTCCTCGCCGAGCTTGAGAATGTTGGCGCCTTTCGCGGTCACCACGCCGATGCCGAGCGCCGGCTTGCCTTCCTGACGCACCTTGAATGTCGGCGGATCGACGAAGCCATGGGTCACGGTTGCGATGTCGCCGAGGCGGAACACGCGTCCGTTGCTTTCGACCGGCGTCTCCGCCACCGCCCTGGCGCCGTCGAACGCGCCGGTGACGCGCAAAGCCACCCGCTGCGACGAGGTCTCGACGGTGCCGGCCGGCGTCACCGCATTCTGCTTTGCAAGCGAATCGAAGATCGCCTGCGGCGCAATGCCGAGCGTCGCCAGCTTGGCATGAGAGAACTCGACGTAGATGCGCTCGTCCTGGGTGCCGTAAAGGTTGACCTTGGTGACGCCCTCTACCCTCAACAGCCGCTGGCGAAGGCCCTCCGCGACCTTTTTCAATTGCGCATAATCGGCGCCGTCGCCGGTCAGGGTGTAGAGAATGGAATCGACGTCGCTGAACTCGTCGTTGACGACCGGCCCGAGGATTCCCGCGGGAAGGCTGCCCTGCGCATCCGCGAGTTTCTTGCGCAGGACATAGAACAGATAGGGCACCTGCTTGGGCGGAGCGGAGTCGAGGAAGGACACCTGCATCGCCGTGAAACCCGGCTTGGAATAGGTCTGCACCTTGTCGAAATACGGCAGTTCCTGCAGCTTCTTCTCAAGCGGATCGGCGACCTGCGTCTGCATTTCGTCCGCTGTCGCGCCCGGCCACATCACCGAGACGTTCACCACCTTGACCGTAAAGGAGGGATCTTCGGCCCGGCCGAGCTTCTCGTAGGAGAAGAAGCCGGCGACGCCGAGCGCGATGATCAGGAACAGGATCAGCGCAGGATGGCTCACTGCCCAGGCGGACAGATTGAAGCGCTTCATCGCAATCTTCCTTCTTGCAGATGCGGTCTTCAGTTCCGTTCGTCATTGCGAGGAGCTCAGTTCCTCGCAATGCCGGAAATGACTCAAAACGACAGTGACGACACCACGCGCACCTTTTGCGACGGATCGAGCTTCTGCACGCCGAGCACGACGACCTTCGCGCCCTCGTCCACGCCGCCGGTGATGATGACGTCGTTGCTCTCGTAGGATTTCACCGCGACCGGCCTCAGCGCGACATCGCCCTTGTCGTCGACGACATAGAGCGCCGACGGACCGCCCTGACTGAACAGCGCCGACAGCGGCACCCGGGCCACGCGGGAGGCGGCGGCATCGGCGAGCGTCAGCGTCGCTGTCATGCCGAGCGATACCTTGTCGCCGGCATCCGGCAGCGAGAATTTGGCGAGATAGGTGCGTGTCGCAGGATCAGCGGTCGGCGCGATCTCGCGCAGCTTCGCGGTATAGGTCTTGCCGGGCTCCGACCACAGCGACACCCGCGCCGTGCCGGTCCGGGCGCGGCCGATCAGCGTTTCCGGTATGGCGACCACGGCCTCCTTTTCACCAAGACGCGCGACACGGATCGCCGGCTGCCCCGAAGCGACCACCTGCCCGGCATCCACCAGCGTCGCGGTGACCACGCCGCGGGTGTCGGAGGTCAGCGTCGCATAGGACAGGGAATTCCCGGTCAATTCGACCGAGCGTTGCGCGCGATTCAACCGAGCCCTTGCCTCGTCGGCGGCGGCCTTGGCCTGATCGAGCTGGGCGTCCGTGGTCCAGCCCTTGGCGCGCAATTCCTTTGTGCGCCTCTCGGCGGCGGCGGCCTGCGCCAGCACGCCGGTGGCCGCGCTCAATTCAGCCTGCGCCTGCTCGGCCTGCAATTTGAGATCGACTTCATCGAGGGTCGCGAGAGGCTGACCGACCTCAACGACCTGCCCGACCTCGACCAGGCGCTTTGCGACCTTGCCGGAGACGCGGAAACCCATATCGGTCTCGATCCGCGGCTTGATGGTACCGACGAAGCTCCGATCCGGAATCTCGGCCTCGTAATGCACCGTGGCGGTCAGAACCGGACGCGCCGGCTCGGCTTTTTCGGCGGCCAATTCATTACAGCCCCCTAATGCCAGCGCTGGAAGGGCCACCAAAACAAGTGGCAAATACCTGGAAAACCGCAAGAAAGGAGAATGAGCCTGCATCGGGAATTTCCTTCAGAAGCTGTTCTTGCCCTTACTGTGGATTGTTTAGTGATGATTGTCAATAATCGTCACAGATCAGGAATACGTGAGCGATGATGGTCCGTTCAATTCTGCGGAGCCGCTTTTAGGAAGAATTCCGAAAAAAGGACGCGGTGGATCACACGGCGGAACTGCAAGGAGTGGCGAGACGCGTCGGCGCCCACCCTGCACACGGGAAGACGGTGGGGAATGATCTCGCTGACGCGAGACGCAACTCACGGCCGCGGCGGATCTCGCCCGCTCTAAGATTGGTAAAATTT
>Ga0209930_1000544_pt1 | contig 86206 bp, 100 predicted proteins | sample ThiBiot_500_biof_2_FD_183948 | JGI IMG/M metagenome (GOLD analysis project Ga0209930, IMG submission 183948) | Wastewater bioreactor microbial communities from Cape Town, South Africa - Thiocy_cont_500_biof (SPAdes) | ecosystem: Engineered > Bioreactor > Thiocyanate-remediating >...
TTATGATTTGTTAGGCCCTCTCGACTCAGAAAAACACTGTGTCTTGTATAAAAATGTGTATTATCTGTTTTATTGCGCGTAGCACAATGTCCACTCGAGTGGACAGTCGGCTTTTAAGGGTTAAGTATATTATTCTTATTTTTGAATAAGAATTGAGAAAAAAAGGAGCAATAAAGTTTATTTTGTTTAAATTATATATTAATGCAGTCGGAGGACAAATACGATAGGAGATTTTCGACTGATTTAGCTACAATGGGCTCTCTTCGATGGAATCGTACAGGTGAAGTGAATGGTACAACCATTGCTGGTTCAACTTCAACACGACTCTGGGCTCTTATATCAGTTACTGAGATTGACAATAGATATAAACATCAGTCTAAAAATGATTTATTTCAGGAGAAGTTAAAAGTAGATCGAAGCTCGACGATATAAGGCACTGGAAAAAAGTTCAATAAGAAAAATAATGTTTTACAATAGAAAAAAAAAGAAGAATAAGGCGAAGAACGATAGAAAAACTTTTCACAGTGAAAAATTTTGTTTCATTAGATTTTAACTTCAGGTAAAGTCATTTGTTCCAATCGTTTACTGACATTACTCATAAAAGGCATCTTAAAATCATGAAAATCAACTTCCCAACCGAGTCGATCACGTACAACTTGTTTTTCATGCATTAATTCTTTTGTCGTCGGTAATTCGGTCCATTTCGATTTCGGATGAAAAGCAATTGTTTCTTGTGTTTCAAATGATTTAGCTAATTCAGCAGCAGCACGTAAAAGAGAACCACGTCGTGGTTGCGGTACAGTTGGTCCTTGTTGAGCAACAGCTGCCGCATCTGTTTTTGCACTTTTTGTTCCCGAATGTCCACGTTTTTTCGATGATGCCGAACCGGCTTTTTTCTTCGCACCTTTTTGTTTATCTCCGCCGCCCATTGCTGTGACTTTCTCATTAATTAAATGATAAATTCGAGGATCAGCAAATTCAGCAGCGACTGTCAACGGCTCTACACCTGATATAGTTTCATGCATGACTTTTGCACCTTTACTAACAAGATATTCGCAAACAGGAAACGATGAACTTTCAATTGCACGCATCAATGGCGTTGCCTTTGTTATCGATTCAGCATTGATCGTGCCGCCGGCTTCGACGATTTCTTGAACAACATCGAGAATACCGCTGTGTGCAGCATGATGAAGTGGTGTCCATTTAAAATTATCTTTTTTATTGACATCAGCTCTGAAATTATATTGAGAAACTAATCGATTAATTTGTTCTTTTGGTTTTATTTACCCGCATTTAAGAAGAAATTGAACAGTTTTAAGATCACCGTGAGCACATGCTGGAAGAAAAGAAGAAACGAATTTAATATGAATTATATACAAATTGAATTAACTGATCGACTTACCAACCATCAATGGTGTTTTCATAAACTTATCAGTGATATCTGTTGGTACGCCACGTTTATACGCATCTAATAACGTTTTTATATCACCTCGATATGCTATTTAAACAGACATAAAAACAAGCTATTCTTAGATGTAAATCTACGAACCTGCATCACAAAGATTAACGTAACCTTTATCTGGTTTATCGAGATACCAAGGTGAATCATCTTCGAGTGGATTTTTCGGAAGATTATCTCGTGAAAATCTTGTATTATCCGTATGATTAACATGTTGTGGAGCAAAGATTTGTGGAGGATTGCCATGAGCTGTTCGCGGACCTTCATCTTGAATAGGAACTACGCAACAAAAAACATTCGAGTGTTTTTATTTCATTAAAATATTCATTTATTTACTCGGAAGGGCTTGTTTTTGTTTCTTGGCTTTTTTTGGTTTCTTTTTCTTTTTCTTCTTGCCGGCAAATGCAGCCATAAGATACGGTTTAGTTAAATATTTCTTTCCCGTTAGAAAACTTTTGTAATCGATTTCATTTCGTTCTTTTTCATGTTTCTCACAAATATCTTTGAGATCATCTGGTTTCAAATAATTCATCAAACCTTCATCTTCGATAATCTTTCGGAAACTATCGCCTGGTATAATGCCGGTTTTCGGATCGGCTAGATCAAGTTCATCGAACAATTTCTCTAAACGTTCTTGATTTTCATAAACATAATCGTAGAGCATTAGCTTCCAATCGCGAAATTCATCGGGACGAAGATTTGTCGTCATTTCATTGTAGCCTTTTTCGGCTTTACGCATATTTTTCTTCGCATCTTTGGCTTTATTTTGATCGGCAATCTTTTTCGGAAGTAAACCTTCGAGATTTTTCACTTTCGGATTACAACCTAAACAAATTCATTTGCTAATAGCAAATCGATAAAGAAAAAGAATGTCAAGTACCTCGTTGACCTAAAAATCGAAGTGCTGTGCCCGCATTCGATTCGGCCGCATAATGAATTGGATTATTTCCGAGAACATCATAGACATCGAATTTCGCTGCAAAACCTGATAGAACTTGTACACATTCGAAATGGCCACCTTTAGCTGCTTCATGAGCAGGCGCAGCCTGTTTACTATCCAATGCATTTGGATCAGCTTTAGCTCGTAGAAGTTCTCGAACGACTTTTGCATTACCGGATAGACAAGCATTGTGCAAAGCTGTACGTTTTGTTTTCTAAAGAAAAAATGCAATCGGATGTTAAACTTTTTGAGAATGACGATATTTTTACTTCATCGACAAGATTAACATCAGCTCCGGCTTTTATCAAATCAATACAGAAATCTTCTTGTTCATCGGATTTAAGACAAGCATGAACTAAATTCGGTACACCATTTCGTGTTCGATTGTTAACATCAGCTCCCATTTCAAGAATAATCTTCAAACATTGTTTATGTCGTTGTGTGGGTTCAGTAAAACAATAGTAAATTGCATCTCGTCCTTCGAGATCTTGAATTCTCGGATTAGCTTTTGCTTCACGTAATAATTGCAAAGCATTGATATGACCGAATTCAGCAGCATGCATAACAGCTGTACGTCCTGCGAAATCGATCACATCCGGATGAGCACCGAGTTGGAGAAGAAATTGAATCATTTTTTCGTTGTTCTGCGTCACAGCAGCGCTGAAGAAAAAAAAATTCAATTGTTAATGATCGTTTTTTTTCCTTTGTCTTACATCAATGCAGTCATTCCAGTTTGAGGATCATTGTAATTAATCAAATGTTCAACGCCTTTCTCACATAATTTTTGTATTTGTTCGATGTCTTCTGTTCGTACTGCATAGATTAATTTTTGAACTTGCAATTGTTCAACTCGATCTCTTGCTATAGGCATCGTAACACGATATTCACATGATCTACTAAGGCACCAAAAACGTTAAGCAAAATGACAAGTAAATAATATTTTGAAATCTCGAGCCATCAGCATGTTAGTTGTCATAGAAATAAACATCGAGTAGTTTCTTTTACATTAAATGATTAATGCATTGTCGCTCTGTGAATCTCTATGGAGGAGAAGAACATCGAATCAGTTTTTTGATTGGAAAAAACGCACGCCATCGTAAGAGTGCGTGCATATGGTTGAATTTTCTAGAAAAATCTCGAAAGAGAATATTTGTTTTTTAGTATAAATAAGAAAAAAAGCTGATAAATTTTTTCTAGATTCTCTTTCCTTTTTGAGTATTAGTCATACGAAATGGCTTCACAAGTATGTTCGGAAGAAAGCAATAAAACTTTATTTTTTTTTCTTCATTTTGAAATTTCCGTTTTAGGTCGAAGAACTTAAATCAAAAGCGAATGCCGCTTTTTCAGCAGGAAAAAATGACGAAGCAATTAGTCTCTATACTCAAGCAATCGGGCTCGATGAGAACAATCATGTTCTCTATAGTAATCGATCAGCTGCTTATGCTAAATCGAATAAATACGAAGAAGCATTAAAAGATGCTGAAAAATGTATTTCAATTAAACCTGATTTTGTTAAAGTATAAAAACGAAAAATATTTTATCGATTCGCATTTTTATGAGTGTTCTGTTTTCATAGGGTTATTCTCGAAAAGGAGCTGCATTGTCATTTCTAAAACGTTATGATGACGCAATTAATGTTTACGAAGAAGGCCTTAAAATCGATCCGAATAATCAACAATTATTGAATGATCTCGAAACAGCACGACGTGATTCATCCGGAGGTGCCGGTTTGAATTTCTTCTCTGATCCACAATTTCTCGCTCAATTAATGAGCAATCCGAAAGCACGTGAACTTATGAACGATCCTGAAACAGCCATGCTCATGAAAATGATGCAACAACAGCCGAATAATCCAGCGTAAGTCTGACATTCGCATGAAAACTCATCGTCCATGTTTTCTGGGTTTTTACAGTCTTTTGAGCAATCCAAAAATTATGAAATTAATTACACTTGCACTCGGCTTGGATACCGGAGATGATAATGGCCCAGGTTCGTCGATGGAAACAGAACCTCCAACAAAAAAAGAAACACCAAAAACGAATGAACAACCAAAAAAAGCGACAACCACCACCACCACAACAACAACTCAACTCACCCCTGTAAGTGATTTATTTTGAATCGAAAGAAAAGTGTCTTGAAATGGAAATTTAGGCTGAAGCTGAAAAAGAAAAAGGCAATGAAGCTTATAAGAAGAAAGACTTTGGAACAGCATTAAATCATTACAATAAAGCTACTGAACTCGATCCAAAGAACATGACCTATTACACAAATCGAGCAGCCGTTTATTTCGAACAAAAACGTTGGGATGAATGCTTGAAAGAATGCGAACAAGCAATTGAAGTCGGTCGAGAAAACAAAGCAGATTACAAATTCATTGCTAAGTACGAATTCATTGAATTTCAATTTGCTTTTTTTTTATTATTAAATTTGATTTGTTTAGAGCTTACGCTCGTATGGCCAATGTTAAAACTCAAGAGAAAGATTATGTTGCTGCTTTGAAATTCTACGATTCATCACTATCCGAACATCGAAATCCAGAGATCATTACAAAACGACAAGAAGTTGAAAAAATCGTCAAAGAACAAGAAAAATTAGCCTATATTAATCCTGAATTAGCTGAACAAGAAAAAACTAAAGGCAATGAATACTTTCAAAAAGCTGATTATCCAACAGCACTTAAACATTATACTGAAGCTATTAAACGAAATCCTACCGATGCTAAACTCTATTCGAATCGAGCCGCTTGCTATACGAAATTAATGGAATTTCGATTGGCGTTGAAAGATAGTGAAGAAGGCATTAAACTCGATCCTAATTTTCGTAAGATTTTTAAGAAAATCGATCATTTATGTTCGTGTTTTCCCGTTTTTCAGTTAAATGCTACCTTCGTAAAGGTCATGCTTTAATGGCAATGAAAGATCTTGGTCAAGCCATGGCTGCATTCGGTAAAGCTCTTGAAATTGATCCGAATTGTCAAGTACGTCGACTGAATTCATTTGTATCGAATGATTGATTCGAATTTTCTCTATTTAGGAAGCTGTTGAGGGCTATCGTCAATGTACAGTCCGATCGAATGATGATCCCGAAGAAGTTCGTAAACGTGCTGCTAATGATCCCGAAATTCAACAAATTCTCGGCGATCCAAGTATGCGTATGATTCTCGAACAAATGCAAAACGATCCACAAGCATTACGTGATCACTTACGAAATCCTGCTATTGCACAAAAAATACAGAAATTAATCGATGCAGGCATCATTGGTATTCGTCAAGGTTAAAAACAATCGAACTAAAATACGTGCGTGTGTGTGTAATCAAGAATTGATGAAGTTCGTTCCGTTTTCTTTTTCGGTTTTTCTTTTATTATTTTGTGCTTCAATGTTCCTGTTACACCCGTGACTACAGACAAGTCTACGTTATTTTTTTTCAAGTTAATAAAAAAACACAACATAAATGAGATGATTGTTTCATCGTTGCTCTTTTTTTTTTATTTCAATTTCGAGAGATGTTTACAGACAAACATATGCAAAAACAAGACAATTAAACACTAACATAGAACTAAAATCTAAAGAAGTTAAATCAAACAAAGAAAAGAAGAAGAAGATGATGATTAAGTAGATAAGTTCAAAAGAATAGGACAATCTTATGTTTTTCACATCAAAACCGAACGAAACATACATGCTAAACAATATGAATCAATCGTTTCGTTTAAGCAGAACTGCCTGAACTTCCACTTGAAGCTGAAGCTGTTTTCTTCGGTGTTGGTTTTGTTGATGTTTTCGATACACTTTGACTTGGTGCATCACCACCAGATTTGCCCTTGAATAAGAACGCATTGATATGTGGTAAAACTCCACCTTGTGGAATTGTTACGCCGTTAAGAAGCTGAAGAGAATAAACAAATTTTTTTACGAAAAAAAAATATTTTCAAGGAAATCAAAATACTTTTTTCAATTCTTCATCAATGCTAACAGCCAAGAAGACATGTCGAGCATTGATACGTTGTTTTTTATGATCTTTAGCTGCATTGCCTGACAATTCTAAAACTTCAGCTGTTAAATATTCGATCTAAATATAAAATAGCCTTCAAATTGAAAAAAAAATGATCTCAACAAACCACAGCAGCGGTATAAACTGCAGCAGCCATTGTTACACGACTTTTTGGTGTACTTTTTTTAATATAACGATGAAAACGTGGTACAGAAAAAAGTACACCTTTGATTAAAATAAACAATTAGGGTATTTTTCAATTCGAATGAAAAATATGAACCTGCACGAGACGATTTCGATTTACGATCCGCATTTTTACGTGCACCTCGTGCTGTTGTTGTTGATGATGTTCCTGTTGGAGCCATATACGACTTTCTTTAGTTTTCAAAAATAATCTACGAAAATAAATGATATATACTCAGTTATATCAATATTACTGGCAAGTATGTTTGTGTATACTCAATATAGCGTACGAAAAGAACGAAAAATTATTCAATCATCGACTGCATACCTTCCTAGCTGTTCTAACAAATTGAACTAGAGCCTCTATAATGAAATGTGGTTTTTATTAACCATTTTGGTTTCAGCGCCACTAGCGCTGTTATTGATTGCGTTTTTTCGATGTTTCTACATGATATTTTCATAGATAATAATCCCATAAACATTTATAAATTTGAAAAGAAAAAAACATCGTAAACAAATTAGTAAATATCCACTAAATATACCCGACCAATGAAGATATTAGCAATTCAGGCGGCAGATAAAAACATTACATTACCAAGTCATGATTTGATTTCGTGTCTGATAAACATTGAGAGCTCCTCCATCTGTCAATGATAACGAATAAATGCGACTAGCTCTAGTGTGGATTGATAGTGATATAATCATGTATCATCATAAGATTTCCTATAATCCAATAACCTTCGGTTTCAAATGAGAGTTTTCACTTACAATTCGTGAGAACTTAGTTTAGCATATGAACTAAGAGAATTTATTCAAAAATTGGGCAAAGTTTTATTTTCAAAGCATAATAAATTAAAATTACGTCGTTATGTTAGTTAAAAATACTCAGATATATTGAAATTTTTTGTAGTAAAAAATTCATCGAAAAAGTTGACTCATTGCTGTTCGAAAAGCTTGTTTATAGGTCGACGACGGCAAAACGAATATAATAAATGTTAATAAAGATGGAATTAATGAAATATAATACCCCAAAAGATAAAACCAAAAATCTTTTTTAGATGTCATACAACTTGATGTAAATGACATAATCAATCTTGGAATACCAAGAATAGTCAATATGCATGGTGCTATTAACAGATTTTGATGTCGTTGTATCTGTTCGATTAAAACTTTTTTCAAATGACTTTCTTGTTTTTTTCTTTGCATGATAAGTTCTTTTTTCGTTTTAATGAAAATAATTATAATAGCTGATATAAAATTAATAATAAATGGTAAAATAAAATGAAATATCGTTATAAATGAATTATACTTATGTAAGAATATCAATTGATATTCAACAATACACCAATATCGTTGTTGTTGTTCATCATCATTTTCTTGAAATAATCGTCTAAAGAATGGATCATGAATATTAGTAAGAATTACAAAAAAAATTGAACAAATAATAATCCATTTCGAATAGAGCTTTGCTTTTTGTTGTCGAAAATTAACCCCTTGGATAGATGTGACTGCTCGTTCAATGGCAACAAATGCTGTTAACCATTGTTCAATATTTAAACAACATCGAAGAAGAAAATCCATTGAATAACATTGAATAGTTAAAAACGAATAGTTTTTTATTCTACCGATTTGTGATGATAGAACAATTGAAAATTTTAATAGAAAGAATAATAAAGTCCAAAAAGTTACAATTGATGAACTTAAAAGATAAACTCCACAACCGGATTGACGTGTAGTTTTTTCTTTGAATGTTATCAATGATAAACAAGCATTGATAAAACCTAAACAAACAAGAATAATTGTTATACATAAACATATTATAACAGTTGAGGATTGTTTCTTCAACGAAAGATTTGGACTAATTGCAAAGGCTAAAATAGCATCAAGTGATAAATTAAATGAATTTGTTGTTATATCACATTGTGCACCATAGAAACAAGGTTGACATTGACAAATTGATAATCTTGAACAAGTCGTATCTTCTTGATAACATATACCATCGTTTTTACAAGCATTAAATCCTGTACAAATCGATTTCTTTGTGCTATTAAAATCAAAACAATTCGCAACACGATAACCAACTACTTCCTGACAGAAACATAATCGATAATTATCATAAAAACATCGTAAATCGAGTTCAGATCTTTGACAAGGTAAATGATAATATTTAATTCGATGCACAATAGGACTATTCACAATTGTCTGATTAAATAAATCTCTTATATGGAAACATCGATCTGATTCTTCAACTGTTCTTTCGATAATTGATGATGGTTGATAATTTTTTTGTATTAAAGTTAAATAAAATGTTTGATTATCAAATTGAGTAAAAACAAGATGAAATGGTAATGACCAACGAATAGATAAGGATTGTTGTCCAGGATAAATTGTTTTTATAATTTTTGTATTTCTTGGTTCACTTTTCATTTTTATTTCAATAAAATGAATTAATACTGTTGATGGTAATTGAATATTTTCATGAAATGATATAACTAACTTTGTTCCATTAAATTGACAAAATTCACCCACCGTATCATCATTTTCACAAATACAAATAAATTCTTTTTCATATTCATCAAGTGAAACACATTGACCACGATTTGAACAAGTCTGATTTGCACATATTTTATCTTCAATTAAACATTTTGGACCTTTTCGATGTAATGGACAAATACATATTGATCGATTATTCATCATTTGACCAAGACATACTGCATTTACTGAACATTGACAATCATACTCTATAGAACAAGTTTCTCCTCGCCAACCACGATCACATTGACAAAAACTTTGATTTGTCATATCATTGGCATAACGAATACATTGACCATGTTCACATTGTTTATCTGAACAAGATTCAATTGAATTACGTTGATAAGGTATAGTTAATATCTGAGAAAGACGATGAACTGCCAAAAATGGAAATTGAATTTGCTGAATAAAACTTGCTCGATATTTTAATGTTATTTTTTCATAAATATCAATATGAAGAAAATATTCTTTCGATAGATCTTTGGGTCGTGTTGAATATAACAAATAAAAATGAAATTTTGTTTGACAATGTTTAGATGATAGATAAGTAACTTGTTCAGTTGAATGAATCATTCGTTCTTGACTATTATCAATTAATGAAATAATAATAATAAATGGTATTTGCACCGAATCAGATGATGCACGAAATTGTAATGTTAAACTAATACGTTGATTTTGATATTGACATTGTGAACCATAATAACTTGGTGGGCAAAGACAAATATTTCTTGTTCGATTCTTTTCTTTATCTAAATAAATAATTAAGTCCAATCCACGATGACATCGTTGATGATATAATTCACCCCGTAATAGTTCGAATTCACCAGTTTTGTCAAATTCTTCTATTTTCGTTGATTGTTCATCGGTAAAATTCATTTGTTGATCAAGTGTAAAATATTTTTTCTCTCGATATTTTAGATTTGTATATTGTTTACAAATGAATTGAGCAAACTCCGAACAATTTGATTGATTATAAATATTGATAGGTGTTTTCGGAATATAATCATTATCATTTAATCGACATACTTTTTCATAATCATTTGTTAAACAGAATGATTCAGATTGACATAATAAATATGCAGGAATACAGCGTTGTCTATTATTATTCTCACAATAAAATGGATCAGCCTGTGCATTCATAGGATTTTTGTGACAATAATTTGGCTGATCAAAAGCACCAACACAATCAATAATGCCATTATTTATTTTGTCCAAAGGTAAACATATGAATTGATGGGTATTTTGTGAAATACATAGATGATGATTTGAAGGACAAATCATTGGTGGTGATCGATCACAGTTGAGTTCATCTAAACCATTATCAATATCAAAATAGCCATCGCAATGATTATAAGTGTGAATTAGTGGCCAATGTTCACAATTTACTTCATCCAAAGTAAATCCAGTATAGCCACCACCCATAAAATCTATTATGTCTTTACTTTTATCGCATATTTGTTGAAATAAAGATGTGTAACTTTGATCGAAAATTGTTCCATCTTCATCATCACAATGTTGCTCAATAAATTCAAATGGGCAATCACATTTTCCATCATTAACACCACTTGCAGGGATACAAATCAAATCATAAGATACGCAGAGAAAATCATTTTTGCTATTATTTTGCGAACACTGGTAAAGAGTAGAATCACGCTTTTCATCATCTTGATAAAGACAATCATTGATCCAATCATTTACTCGACGATTTGGAATTATTTTTGGCCAATTTTCACATTCATATAAATTTGAATTTGTATAAATAGATAAATTACTTTTGAGACTAACTGAATATTCATTTAGCCATTTGAGTAATTCATAGAAATAAATTTCTGACCAATGATAGTTCTCAACATATCCACTTAATATTGAATATGTATCATTAAAACAAGTTTGATTATTTAATGAATAAAAATTCATATATCTGTCATCCACATGAAGTTGTTGATGATCAAAACAAATAAATTTTATCAGAGGTTTATAATCCCAATCATCAAATGTTACATGATTTTTATCGACAACTAAATTCACATGACGATATAAAAATGGTATAGCTGATAGATAAATCAAATCTGGACATTGTGTTTTTAATAATTTATTGCAAAAACCATCAAGACAAACTAATTTACATATAGGAGAATCATTGATTGGTATGTAAACAATACATTTCAATGCTGTCCAACATTCTTCAGATAACGAATTGGGTTTAACAGAAAACATAGAGTATGAAATGAGTTTTTGTCGATGTTTTACACATGAACTTGTCCAAGTGTCGGACCATCCATGATTTGTCCCGACAAAATTAACACATGAAACATCTTCGAGCATAAATATTGGTTCTTCAACGAGTTGATCTCCCGATCTAATAATACGACGATTGACAAGACTTTCGTCTGATTGATCAATACAATCGAAACTAAATTCGTGTTCATCTTTGAACATGTTTGGTATGCATTGCCCATTATGACATTGATATTGATTTATGTCACATCGATCAACAATTTCAAGTTGCCAACAATCTTCTTCATCTAAACCTTCATCGAAACAATCAATCTTTCCATCGCATATTTCTGTCCAGTCAAGACATGCTGGATTAAATCCTCGATTACATTTTAAATGTTCATAGCATGTAAATAACATTGGTTCATATAGATTCATATAGTAATATTCTTCAATCATTTTCACTAATGATGATTTAGAATAATTTAAATCTTTGAAAATATATTGACATTCAGAACCAAAATAGGGTAAAGTACAATTGTAAAACGTTTCATTTTCTAAGAGAGATTGTGGATCATTTAAATAGAATTGATATTGTTCAATGAAATCAATAGTTGCTGACCATTGATATAAATGTTCGGCGGTAATATTTTTTTCTTTTAATTGATTAAACGAGTAGATTGAATCCATTTGATTTGGTTTTATATGGAATTTTGATGGTAATTCACTCAAACAAAAAGGTAGAATTTGACGTTCATCATGTTCTTTCAGATATGCAACCGGGATATAAAGACAATTGTGTTGAAAATTGATTTGAACTTGAGAATCAATCAGATATAAAAACATAATCATGTTCACGAGATTTGTTTGAAACAACATTTTTTTTGTTGCTGTATCAAAAAGAAAATATATACGGCGTTTATATAGTAGTTTCTGTTTTATTAAGATAAATTAAAGGAAATAACGTAAAAAAAGAAAAATTATGAAATCTGTTTCTATTTTCTATGATAAAAGTGTTCAAATACCAGACCATTTGTATCCTGATTCTTTTAATGAAATGTATGTATTACTATTGTTAAAACAAGATTCATCTTTCTCTACAGAAAGTGAATAGATATTTCGTTGTTTCAATGACATGAACACACCAAGATTACCGAAACCACTTTCATAAGTAATCACATGTTGTTCGCAAAAACTAAAAAGAAAAATATCGAAAATAGCCAAATGAAATGCTAATAATTGTTGTGACGTGTAAGCAATATGGAATACGGGATTTGAATTAGCTACAACAGGTAATGCATGTGTTGCATTTTGACATTCGTATTTAGGTGATTGTAGACAAGATTCTGATAGTTTCCAACGTAACAAAGCTTCACGACGCAAATTAACAGTATCTGATAATAGAAAAATAACTGGCATCTGCTCGATATCAGTAGGAAATGTTTGATTTTGACTGACTAAATCCTGTGCACAACTGAGAAAATATTGAAATGATTCAAGACTTGTTTTTTTGTTCTGAAAAAATCTAAATAAATTGAAATCTTTGTTTATGCCCATGGCATCGTCTCCGATACGCATTTGAACGCCAATAGGATAAAATTTTGGTGATAGTAGTACTTGCAGTAGTTGTTGTGGTGAATGTCCAAGTCGATCGTGTTGCACAGTCGATGTGATTTCGATCAATGACGGTAGTCGATAGATTAATAACGAATGATAAAGACAACCAAACATGTTTTCTACACGCATACGTAGATCTTCTGTTAGAAATTTACGATAGACACTTGTTGGCGATGACATCATGTGCACAATACCACCTGTATGCGCACGAAAAATAAGAATTCGCTCAGAAAATTGTTGATCATAGTCGTAATCGTTTCTAAAACGATCAAAGGAAAATCGAGAATAGCGTGATGATATATATTTTGGATCAGTTCGAGACAAATGTCGATTCAATCGATTGATCCTATGCAACCATGGTATTACTAATCGATAATCATAATTTAAACTTGCAAGCATAATAAAAGGTAATTCAGGCCAATCATTTTCAAATAGTAATAAACGTTTAGTTAGTATTGCTATCAGATAAGTTGTCATCAAGTGAATAATACGATCTGCAACACCCGATGAATTTCGTTTATAGACTAAAAAACGAATATTCTGCTGAATGATACGATCACGTTGTTCTTCGAACGTCAATCGTGGATCGCTTAGATTCAACATAATATCATTATGCCAATTTTGATAGTTTAAAATCCAATTGTTAAATTCAACTGTACATACATTACGGTTTGATGCAGTTTCCACTGGACTAAGACGTCTGCTGTGTGTTGTTGATGTTGGTAAATTTGTTTCATTGTAAAATGCATCCAACCAATCAGCCATGGCCATTCTTTCATTATCAAACAGTTGCCGAGGTGTGACATATGTTAAAATATGATTGTTTGCACAAGATGAATGATTTTGATCTTTTAGAATATCTTCAGCGCAAGATTTAGTTAGAGGCCATCTGGGCCATTCCAAAGAATTTAAAACATCTAAATCGAGCCATTGATAGGTAAAACTAAAAACACTGTCCACAGAAAATACTTGGTTAATTCGAACAAATATTTTCATGACTAGATCAGCTTGTGTTTTAGCCGGTTCAGTAGAGATGATTGCAGGTGATTTCATCACAGTTATCGAATCAAAAGTAAATTGTATTGCTTGTGAATTGACTGGCTTAACATGAAAATATAAAAGTATATCGAAACTCTGTTGAAAATTTGTTTCATTGGCATATTTTTTCAAACATGTCACTTGTAAACGTCGATTAGAACCTTGAAAACTGTTTGCATTACTATAAAGTTGTGTAGCTATAGACTTTACATTAAATTTTAGTATTAGACGATAATTTTGATACGTTGGTAAAAACGGTGCATTGTTGTATTGAAAAAGTTGTTGTTCATAGATGTGGCGTATGCTATCTGTTGTATTCAGAGTAAATGAATTGGTTTGTATATAGTAGATTGTTTTGGATGTTTTTCGAAAATTATTTAATATGTGCAAACCGTCTGTCGCATAATAAATGCAGAGAATGCACACGAGAATACCGATTATAAATAAAATCTTGACTCTACTTTTTGTAGTAAATCGACGCCGTGAAAGTAGTTTTGATTTAATTCTGTATGATAACGTCATTTATTTAATAACTCACATTATTATAGAAAGAATATAAGATTATGTTTTAGTTGCAACCGTTTTTTTTCTCTCTTGGTCTTGTTTTAACGAAGAAGAATGAAAAAACTGAACGATACAGTTGAGTGATTATATCTCATCATTCATTCATTCAACTTATGAACCTTTCAAGGAATTTGTAATATATGAGGAGACTGCCATTTATGTGAGTATGTTTTATTTTCTATAAATAAATATGATTCAATACATTCTACCGAATGAAATGAACTTAATAAATCTGATCAAAGGATAGTATGTTCGAGTAAAAAATGAAACACATGGTCTAACGTCAATATTTTGTACTTACACGTCATCAATCACATCATATACGAAAAGAAATCGAAATATGCATTCAACCTGTGACGTACATAAAGGTAGATAAAGTACATCCGATTTACGTAACATTTTCATATAAATATCAGCAAATTTATCATCAATTCTCATTCACTCACTCATTCATTTATTAATATATTCTCAACTCATCTAAATTATCAAAATGATTGCTGCACCATTAGTTCCAATCAACAGCTGGAATCAAGATTATCAAACAATTGGCTTTGGTAATTATGGTTATGGAATCTATTCACAAGATGTCGAAGTTCATCGAAATCCATTTACTGGTCGTGTAAATATCGAACGTGACGTCGATTTTATTCCACTCGGAAATAGTCACTTTTCACCTTATGCTAGTTTTCCTGCTGCATATCATCAACATTATCATAACTAAACATGTATGGTTTCTAAAATGTAAATTGTAATATCGATTTTTCTTTTTTTTTAAATAAAAACTTTAATTTTTTTTCAAAAAACATGAATTGTTTGACATAAATGTCTCATTAACTAAGCTTAGGCGTTGTTTACTGTTTATTTAATTCAAATAACCGAGTGCCTGCTATAGTTCAACCTAATGGAGTTTTGTTATTGTTTTTGCTCACAACATCGCTTTTTTCTTTCTTTTTTTCTACTTGTCTACTTAAGCAAACAAAAATGTTTGTTGACACTTCCATTAACGAAAAAGTATTTCTTCGTCATTTCGTTTTTTTTTTTCTTATCGACATTTGAATTTTTTCAATCGAAACAACAGACATGGCTGAGATTCTAATGCAAATTTTAATGATTAGCTCTCTTCTGACAATCTTTTCGTTTAGTTTCGGTATTAGAACATTTGATTTTATTTTTTCAAAAGACAAAAGAAAAAAGAAAATCTATTCACATTCAAGGTTCGGCACAATTACAATGTTGGCGATGTGATCCTTGTCCTGATCCACACGATAATTCATCGTCACAAGTTCAACAAGTGACATGTACAGTTGCGCAAACAGTTTGCGTTGTAAGTTCAAACACAATTCTAAATGAACAGAAAAAAAAGTTATTGTTTGTTGTTCTTTTTCGTTTAGAAAAATACTGTCAAAGTTTTAAATCGTCAATCACAAATTTCGAAAGGTTGTGTTGAATCGTGTACGCCAAGTTCATCGAATTTCTTCGGCCAAGGCGCCTTCGTCGATTGTTGTAATACGAATTTCTGTAATTTTGCACATCGAATGTCAACGTCTACAATCATTTACATTTCAACCTTCGTCGTGTTTGCTTTTAATTTTTTTCTTCTTCAATAATTAAATAAATAAAGTGTTCATGCCGGCAAAAGAGGAGAGCAATTCCATGACAGCCTTTCGTTTATTTTAAATCTTGCTGATCATCGAATAGCTCTTCCTTTATTATCCAGCTGTGAAAAGTTTTTTCTCGTATCATTCGTTTTTTTAAATCGATGATTTGAAAGGAAGAAAGAAGAGAGCAATCCCCATGACAATTTGTCTCGAAGAAATTCTCATCTAATTATCAAGAAGAGCTCTCTTCTTTGCTTGTTTTCTTTCATTGAAAAACCTTTCATCATTATTCCGTTCATACTTACTCATTCATTTATCGAATAGACAAACTAACACATCATTGTCGAGTATTTATATGCGCATAGATACGGCACGCGATTGAAATCAAATCAAAAATAAATCGAGCATGACCTTATGTTCAATTGGCAACACAGCAGGGAGAAGATTAAAGCACAAGTGCAAGCACGAAAGATGATTCTTCTTCATTTTTTATATCTACATTCACTCTTCACTGACATTTGTTTCGATTAAACCTTTATCAATTTGATTCTTCATGGATGATGCCAATTTCAATTTAACGCTAGATGAATTTTATATACACGAGATAAATTATTAAGACATTTATTGAAAAAAAAAGGCAAAAGAAAAAAACAATTACATTCATGTAAATCACTGTTAAAAATTTTTTGTATGTATGCATGTTTTTTTTTTCGTATTCTCGTTTTGTTTTCTCCCATCGAGCTGTCATCTGACGACGAAATGTGTATTCTATCGATTGCACAACGATCATGGGAAAAAAATATTCTCGAAGAATCGATCAAGATTTTCGTTTGTTCGATTTTGATATTTTTCAATGATTTTACTTATTCGTGTTTTACGGATCGAATAAGCCGTTTGCGAGCTAAAGCAAACAAACAATTCAATTCAGTAAAAAAACAAATCGATGATTTCACCTTTGACTATCTTCTAAGCGTTTACGACGACTAAGATTATACACAGCTTGACGAAGAAAAAACGGTAATAAATGTAATGGAATGACCATTCCATCGATGAGTGGAATGCTCGCACAAGCTGATTGCATTCGTTGAGCATTGGAATTTAATGATATACGATAGAGACGATTCTTTAATGGATGTATACCGATTATTGAAATATCACGAGCTTTTGTTGATGAGTCTTGAGCTACAAAAAAAGCAAGCAAACAAACGAAAGTGACGAGTTTTGAAATGAATTTGATTTACAAGGAAGAATCGAATCGAGATCGTCGAGATATTCTTCAAGCCAAACAATGAATATTCGCATTTCAGAACTTTGACTCTCCGCAGGAAAATGATGAGGCAAATAAAACGCCATTTCGGTAGTCAAATTGACCCAATATAAAATACTATCTTCTCCATCAATTTCAGCGAGATTTTTTGATGTCGATTGACGATTATTTTGATTGACTGAAACCGTTTTCCAACTCGTTTCAACATTTCCTGTCCAACCTGAATGACGTTTGATTTCAACAACCGAACCAAATTTCGAAACCAATGTTAAAAACGATGGATTCAATTGTTCAGGCAGCGTCTAATGAAACAAAAGTGACACATTTCATTTTCAAACGTTGTCGTTTTTTTTTTCTTCTTCTAATCCTACAGTGTTTGATAATGATTCGTTAATTGTACGTTGATTTTTCTTTAAATAAAATATCTGTCCCGTACAATAGAGTGTCGGAGAGATTTTATCGAGTTTTTTAATCTCATCGATAAATGTTGGATTCATAGAATCAAGAAGACGAATTCGTGGCTGAAGTTTATCAGTCTTTGAAAGAAAAACAAATTTTATCGTTCGAACTTTTTGTTTTCGTTTTTCTTTTACCCAAGATTTATTGTTCATTAGATGATACATTGAATCCAATGAGCAGAAACCATAATGGGATAAAAACAATCGAATGCTTTCGAAATGTTTTTGTCGTCTAGAAATAAAAGAACGTTTCGATTGAATTTTATTCGTTTGAATTTACTCTTGAGGTTTGCATTCTGTAAGTGGTTTTTCATCGGCTAAGTGTGCACGTTGAATGGCATTATCTTCGATTCGAATTTGTTTTGTTTTCAATGTTCGAAAGAGATTTAATTTTTCTTCATCATGTTTCATTATTGAACTCAATGTTGGAATACTCAATTCACTAATTTAAAGAAAAAAAAAGAAGTTGGTTCATAACATAATTACATGGATTAATAAGAAAAGAAAAGCATATTAGTTCGGTTATTCAAGAGACCCATGTCATACAACAACGAAAGCAGATGTTTTTCAGAAAATATACGTATATAAATATACTTACGGTGGATGATAAAAACTGAAAGGAATTAGAGAGAGAAATAGATTTGGTTTTTAGAGATTCAATGTGAGGATTAGTACGAAGTTTAGCTATGTACCAACCTGCTATGTCGAGAAGTATCGCTAGAATTTCCTCGTTTTATTTAGATTTATGAATTCGAACTCGAAATAAGAATATATATCTATACCTTTTTGTTCGTTCACTTCGATTACTATGCGACGAAGAAGTTTTGTCTTTTTGATCATTTGATTGACTGAGAGTCGAAGATAATGAGCTCTTATCATTTTCGTTCGACAGTCGTTCTTGTGACTATGAACAAATATTCAATTTTCATATTTAATAACAAAAACAAAGAAAGAGACGTCATCGGATACTTTATTGATCTGAATTGTTGAGTTCGATAGAGGATTATATCGAAAATTGAGTGTCCAAACATTTTTGCCGAATAATCCTCGACAAAGAAGAATAATTGCTGGCATACCACTGTTAATCTTCATTGGTAATTCATTGATTGCAAATAGAGTATTATCATTGAGAGCAAAATATTTAAAACGAGACGAAGTCATCGAACTGGCGAACGTACTTTCATCGAGACCATTTCGACAGATATCATTTTTTAAATGCAAAACAGCCTGAAAAATAAATCATTGATTAGAACGCATGAAAATCAAGTTTATGTTTATATTTTTAAAAAAAAGCATAATCAATTGAATCAATGTGAATTGTAAAAAAAATGTATAACTACAGCGGCAATTAACCTCTTCGTTTATTATATCACCATTCAATTCAGCATGCAGACATGCTCCTGTGAGAGGATGCTGAATACGATCTATAGTCTGGATGGGGAATCGATTTTGTTTTTTGTTGAAGAGAAAAAAAAATAGATAAGAGAAAAAGACAATCGTACTTTATGTTCGAAGAGAACGAACATTAAATATTCAGCAGCTTCAGCAACACGTTGAGAGGCAGGATGAAGTTCTTTGTATTTTTTATAGACAATTTTTTCCGTGGACTAAATTCGATGGAATAGATATATCGTTTTTTATTGATAAAATTTTCCCTATACCTGAGCCTTGGAACCTGAAATGCCTAGTTCAATAATTTCACAAAGTTCGTAAAGATTGTCTGGATCTTCTAGTAACGTTGGTCGTTCAATAATCAACGTGATTAATGTATTGTAAGTAGCTACAATGGTCGAATGCATTTCACGTGTATGATTTCTTGGACTAAGATGCAGTTGTGTATCAATAAATGTGCACAAACGTTTGAGTACTTTCTTCCAGATTTCCGTAGCTAGATTACAATGATTCAATTTGAATTATTCTGTTTGTAAATGAAAATACATACGTAATTGACAAGTTGGATCGGTAACAAATGATATAAGTGTATCAAGTGCAGCCAAAAATAATTGAGAATCTTCCGTACCTTTCTCACAAATGAGTAGAACTGCATGACTCAAATATTCTGTTGTTGGATCTATAGATATAGAGAGAATGAGAAACTGACTATACATCTCTTTTTGATGTACCTTTATGATGTTTTTCGTCCGAATGTTCGAGTTGTTTTTCATACTGCACGGCCAATGAGCACGCCAAACGAATAGTACCTAAAATAGATTTTATGTTTTGCTCTTTTCTTTTTATAAATTCAATTATCTTACCAAATAATAATTGAACATTAGTCGAATCTTGTTCGGTCATTAAACCTTTGATTAACAATGGAAAGATTTTAAACCGGTATTGTGAAAATGTTTTATTCGATAATTGAATATCTTGTGATTTTTCCAAATAATTTTCGAATAGATTTTGTGATAAATTCTCATAATGAAATGGTAAACTAACAATCGACATAAGAATATATATCGATTTTGAACGTATACGTGTAAAACGATCGAGTAGAGCTGTTTCTTGAGCTGCTAGTTTATTAGTCGAACGACTGTTAGCATAAGTTTGAAAATCAATTTTTAAATATGAATCAATAGCATCAAGATAAAGTGTTAAAAGAACATTGATTCCAGGTAAATTTATTCGAAATAAATCAGCACTATTCAATAAAATCGATTCAATTATTGCTTGAGAACGTTGCTAAAATATTAGAAGTCAAATATATACACAGATAGTTATACTAATCGAATTTACCTCTTCGCCTGGATAAAATCGAAGACCTTGCTGTAGAACATAATAAAATCGACTGAGATATTCCGGATGGATAAATTCATCACAGTGTGCACTACTAAATATTGTACAAAGTGTTGCAAAAGATTTAGCAAATGCTTCGTCCATTAATCGTTCATTCTATTTAATAAAATTAAAAATTAAAATGACAAATAGCTATTTTGGTTACCTGAATATTGAGTTCTGTCATTCTCGAAGCTAAAATATAGATGTCATTCAATGAAATCAAATCTTAGTACGTCTCTTACGATCATTTGTATTCGTCGATCGTGAATATCGATCTTTAATTTGCAATAAACAAGCATCGAGTATCCAGGGACCGTAGAGATGCATAAGACTATTCACAGTTGGTCGATTAGCTTTTAAAATTTTCGATTTTTGTTGAACAATTGGTATCATCGATGGCACAGTTTGACTGGTTGGTACGCTAACTACAAAAAAAAATAACAACAAATAAATTATTCAATCAATAGGAAGAAAAATAGATATCCATTGTCCGAGAGAAAAAAAAGCAATAATGGAAGTGTTAAGTGTATATAATACGTATGTCTTCTTCGGTCTACCTGTTTTTTTCAGATTAACTGAAAAAATAATCGGAAATATGAAGAATTCAAACGAATGATTGCAATCGATTATTTACCTTTTCGTATATCAGCTTGTGTTTTAGTTGTTCGAATCGTACCAGTTGGTTGTACATTCGATGGTGTTCCTCGAACCGATTGTGCAAATGGTCGATTTTGATGCAGTGCGTTATCATTCAATGGTTTAGGATTGTACAAACAATTCGGATCAACATCTTTGCCTAACCAAATATCAACAAACATACCGATCGCTTTCGTCACATTGACGAATATACGTGGTAATTCTTGTAATGATGTTAAATCTTTCACATGTGAAAAACCGACATATTTCGGTAGACGAAGAAATACATCTAAATCACCACATTCGGATGGATTTTGTAGAATTGTAAGAAATTGTATCCATGTTATAACAAGTGTTTTCAATGAAAGTGAATCAATTATCTTTTGAATATAATCTCCTTGATCAGTTTCAGTACAAGCATATTGTAATGATTGTAAATCAGGCCAACAAAATTTTCGAACAACAGTTGAAGTTAAAACTGACGTTAATTGTGCCCAATCTAAGATAAATGAAAGAAAGATTCGAAAAAGAAAAATCTAATAAAATGCCAACCATAGATAACAGCTGGCCGATGACGCCACGTTACAGCATAATCACGAAATGTTCGCCAAAGGCCAGGCGGAATGTGAACTTTATCAACAGCAACCATAAATACTTGATAAATCGAAGGTACAAGTCGATGGCTCATTACTGCACTGCTCTCTTCATTTGTTCGGTAGGGTGGTGACAAAACCGTATCACCAATGGCAATAAAAACTTGTAAAAGAATATGCCAAAGATCGATACTTAATTCTGTTTGACTAATCATAATTTGTAATTGTCGAAGAACTTTATGTGTATACATTCGTTTGGTTAATAGGTCAGCATTCTTTTCATCATGTATCACAAATAAATGGTACAAATGCCAGAACATTTGTGACCAATAGAATTCAGATTTTTCACGTAGAATTGGTGGTATTGCCAATGAATTTGTTACTGTTGTGCCTTCTAAAACTTTCAACCATTCAACATAAATATTTGCACATAATTGATAAATCGCACTTTCTTCACATGTAAAACCAAATGCGAATATTTCCAAAGCCCATTTAAAATCTTTATCAATCGTTATTGAAAATGGTCGATTAGTTAATATTAATTCATGTATATGTGCTAAATATGGCATAGCTATTTTTTCGGCCACTGACAATGGCATGCCTGATGATAATGACGAATTACAAATAATATGTCGTTGAATTTCATTATCATACGATGAGTATCCATTGTACATGAACATCTAGAAAGAAATGACTTTTCTTCGTAAAGAGAGACTATCAAGAGAGTTTCGTATATATAGAACAACAACAACAACAACATCTATTTCCAAGGATGTATGGATATATATATATATATATGTAAGTAATCGTTTACTCTGGAGATTTATAAACACAATAAATACACTACACACAACTAAAAAGAAAGAGAGAGAGAATACAAATCTGTGTGCAGAAGAAGAAGAAAAAAATGTTCAGATAATTATTGCAGAATTATAAGTATAATATGTATAAGATAATATAAAAAGAAGCTCATATATGTACAAAATAAAAAATAGATAGAAAAAAAGGAAGATTCCCATGATTATGTTTTGCTTGTTTTCGGTTGATTCAATATTTGCTCGCATGTTTTACAAACACGAACGGGTGTTAACCAATCACGTTCGGGCACAGAACGTTGATTTGGCGAACAACTTTCACATACACCATCGCCACATCTTCGACTAGAATTTCAAATTTATCAATTAATTCAAAACAAAAATTAAACACTAATCCTACCAATGATGTAAACGATTTGTTGTACTGTTAAAAGCTCGATTGCAGATGTGACAAGCTTGACATTCATTATCCGGTTTCCAATAACTTGGTCGTGTACTTTCTTTGATTAATTCTACGAAATAAAACTGTATCGATTGAATAGTTTTTCTGATTAGTACTATTTACCGATCGGATAATTGACACCGATTTTTTCTAAACCACTTTTAACAGTCTCATAAACACGTCGAGTCGTTGGAATATCCACAATAATAGGCCCTTGAAAAAAATGTTCAAATATGCAAATCATAAAATCCTAATGAAAATATCTCTCTACCTGCTCCTGGTTGATCGATATCGAAAATATCCGTTGGTGATAAACAAAGATCATTGACTTGTTCACCGGATGAAACTGTACTTGCTGATTCTCCACTGCTGCCACCATTTTCATACGATTTCTGACTTATTGGCCGATGAATATCCATGGGTATGGTCGGTGCACGAGCTTTGGGATTTTCATAGCAAGTGTTGCATACACGAACTTCGTTTTCAGTATCAATCCATGGCACAACTCGACGATTGGTTGTACATGTATCACAAAATACATGTCCACATGCTAGACAAAAATAATTACAAATTCAATAAGAACTTCAAATAAAAATCAGCATACCTCGACAATGATGTTTCGAAAATTCCGAACCGAAATGAAGTTTACATGATGTACATGCCTAAAAATCATTTGATTTTACTTTCTTTTAAAAAGATCATCGTTTCTTACAATAACATCTTTATTGGGTATCCAATAGGATGGTGCAACTTGATCTGCCATCATTTCCGAGATCATTTTCGTCGGTGCTGACAAATAACTAATTCCAAACACACATTTAAATCAATTTCATTTTCTCATCAATCAACTCACCTGCTTGCATAGACAATTAACTCAACAAATTTTCTCGGTGTTACATCACTAGCTAATCGTCGATTATCTTCTCCTGACCAGACATGAACGATTTCAACTCGTGTCACATCTTTTGGTTCATTATTTCCATACCAATGTTTTCGTGAACGATAGATTTCTCGATGAAATGGACATTCAATAACGCAACCTGACCAAACATATTTCAATAGACCTTGAACGAGTCCATCGTTTTTCGTGATTAATTTGCCGTAGACAGTCGTATCTCGACCATCGAGATGACATTGTAAACATTTCCAAACTTCATTGTCAAGTTCTTTATTGTAGAAACATAATTGTTCGCATTTATGTGGAATATTATCACGATGATGATTTGCTGGGTTGATACATTTACCACTGAAGACAAAAAAAAACAAAGTCATATGAATTAAGAATAGGAGAAAGTTTATATTTTTCTACCCGCATGAGAGACATTTTGCACAACAAGCGAAGAAGTCATCGGGTAGAATCGATGGTATCGACGGTGGAATAGCATGATTAAATTTTTCATTTAATGCCTAGTAGAAGAAAAAAAAACAAGATTATTCAATTTCGACTTGTAATGAAATTTACTTTCAAAGCTTTGAAAATAACTGGTAGACGTCTTCGTGAACGAATATTATTATTATTTAATATATTATCAATAGTGGATTTAAGTTCATTGAAATTCGATGGTTGATTTCCAAGTGTTTGAATGCCAACATATTCGATTGAACTAGATGTACGTACATATTCTCGTGAGAATTGATAAAGAAAAAATTGAATTCAACAAACCTATAAGCATCGTAGGAGAGGTTCATGACTTGAAAACGTTCTTTCAATTGTTCAACTGCTGTTTTTTGAGATTGAAAATGATCTAAAAATGCAATCTCGATTGTTGATTTTCGAAAAAGAAATCGAAATTCGAACCTTTTAAAACTCCTGTATGTTGTGTTTCATGAAAAATGACCAATGTTGGTCCCATAGTTGACATTGGCCCATCAGCTTTACAATTTTTCATAACATTTTCTAATTCTTTTCGAAAATATTTCAAAAAAGCATTCGATGCATCGGACAAAAATTGAAACATATCATTGGGCAATTTCGATGCACGTGTTCGATAGATGACAACATCACTTATACAAAGAATTTTCAATAATAATCGATTACGTTGATTATCATTTTCCGTTAGACCTAATCGTCCTTCGGTATCGAGCACTAATGTTCGATGATTATCGTCCAATGCAGCCCAAACGCCCATCGTACATGATTCAGCCGTTGGCGATGTATGAAATACTTCTTGTCCATTGAAAAATATTTGATTGAGTGTATAGGATTTGCCATCACCTGTATTGCCGAGAATTGAAACTGTTTTGACGTTGAGATCTTGTTCAGCTTGTAAACGACGTAGAAATTCTGTTTCATTGACAGTTAAACGTTCGTTATTATCGAGTAATAGAAAGCCTTTATCCAGATCGGAATGAACTTGTTGAGAATTGGAAAATGGAGAATCTTGTGTACCATCGTCGAGCATCGATTCGAGTAGCATTTGTTGATTGAAATTATGTCGTTTCGGTGTTTGATGAGATCTTTTATTTGTTGGCTGTTGTTCATCAATGTGAACATCTTCGAACGACGATGGCGATGGTTTGGAAGACGATGATTGAATTTTAATCGGTTTTGTTTGTTGACCAGTTCGAAATTTTTGTGGTTTATGTTCACGACCATCTGAATGTTGATGTTGATTTTCGTAACATGAATAACAAAACATCGACGAACAAGTTGGACAAAAAAAGACAGCTGAATGTCGTCGATCGATCGAACAAAATTCATCATCAATTTCATCTAAATTCAATCGTTCATGTTGTTCACTATCGATATTTTCATGAATATCTTTGTCACATGAATAACATTGTAACGAATTACATTGAAGACAAAAAATCGACGCTTTTGATGACATTTCATTTTGACAAGCTAATCGTTCTGTACATGTTAAATCAATCGAACATTTCTTATTCGATTGTGTTGTACTATTCGGTGATGGTGGACTACCATTTTTGAATTGATAATTCCATAGACATACACTCTCAGCTGTTTGCATTGTTAGTTGTTGCTTTCTTTTATAATACTAATAGAAAATCAATTTATTTCTTCTGTACTTTTGACTGATATACTAGTAATGGTAACGTGATTCATCGTCTACACCAATGAGATTGGTTGATAGATGACCTTGTTTAAATACATCTAGATGTCAGTTGATGTATTCAATCAATATTTCATTGGTCAATCAAATTCTGGCAGACAGAAGGCGAAGCAAACGAACGAACGGAGGAAGGATTAGTATTCCCCTCCCTCAAGTGATTGATCAGAGAATATTTCGTTTGCATTTTTTTTTCTTTTGCGTAAATTTCAAAATAATGACTGACAAACATCTTGCAACAATGGGTGATATGACACAAAGTATATCGATTGATCCAGCGGCATTATTGACAACATCAACAATTAATGCTTTGCATTTTCCTGACCTAACAACATCGGGCATTTCCGATGCTGGTGGTGGTGGTGGAAAAGGCATTAGTTTGAATTTAGAAGGTGTTGGCATGTGTGATTCGATAATGACTGAAAGTTTTTGTGAAGCATCAACTCACGATGATGTGAATTTAATTAATACGAATACAAATGGCCTTCATACGGACAATTCAATGACAACTAGTTTCAAGAGTCTCAGCAAAAAAGATTCGAATGCAGCTCAGAAAAAACGTCGATCACGTAAAGCACAATACGATGCTGTTGTCGATGGAGTTTCATTGGATAAAATTGATACTGTAAATCTTAATGATGAATTTAATGAATCTGACGATGCTTGGTGAGATAACAAAACGATTATTTTGTTTGTTTATTTTGTCTTTGAAGGTTATTTCAACTTCCTGGAAGTGAAAAGAAAACGAATTCGGATAATATCTTCTCATGGGTACATAAAGAATTCAAAGAAAATGATATTAACGCAACTAAACATAGACTTCTGTGCAAACTCGATGATATGTCAAATGGTAATCGATTGTCGGACGAATTTCGACAAGTTAAATTGATATTTTTGTTTAGCTCGCACGATTCGAAGCGTTTCTTGTCACAATTTTGCTGGTAATCAACGATCGGACAGTGTCAAACGTAGTTCAACCGAACAGCAAGTTCATCAAGGTATAACACTTGAAGAAACGAGATTACTCGTACAATCCACTGATTTACTTGAAAATACTCTCTATCTAACTGAATATTTAAATCTTCATACACATCCAACAAACAAACTTCAATCGTCAACTCTAAGTCTTGATAGTATTGAAAAAGATCAACGAGATCTATTTTTTTATGATTCATTGAATGATGACGATGAATCGGATAATAATAATGCTGACGAATTTTTTGATTGTACGAATGATACAAATTTACTACAAACAATAGCCAATGAACGTCGATACATCGAACAATTGACACGACGATGTTCGTCGTTAGATAGTCTGGAGAATTTCGATTCTAGTAGGATGACGTGTACAGCATGGATTGACTTGATTTGACTGCATTGGAATGAAAAACGACACATTTTTTTTTTCTTTTATTTCGATTTGAAAATTAAATTGTCGTTTTTCTGTTTAAAATAGAACTATTATCATCAAACGGTCGATTAACGTCTCCGATACGTTCGACAACACCTGTCTACACTCGAACTAACAGTGATACGCGACCAACATCGCCAGCAGGTACATCACCACTTCGACATACAGTCGCAATTGGTGGTATACGGTCGAGAGACGGTTCAAGAGATCGAGAAAGAGAACCACTGGATTATACCGATCTTGAAGGTAATCATTTCAACTTGAATGAACACGATGAATTGATTCTTTTTTCTATCATCTAGTCATGGCAAAAGTTCAACTTGAAAGTAAGATTTTTCTACCTGAATTCTTTTCGTTCTCAAATCAAACTTTTTCTTTTGTTTAGATCTTCGTCAAGCAGAAAAACAAGGTCCACTTTCAAAACGTTTCGGTAGGTTAATCTCACGAAAATCATGCATGTTGTCTGGTGATTTCGTATATATATATATACAAGCACATATGATTTGAGAATATATTTTCGTACATTCAACGCTGTTGTTGTTTTGTCCTTGTTGTTCATCTATACATTTTCAGGCGGCAGTTCGAATAATTTAATAAATGTTGATTCACGTGATGTTTCACCATCGTCTGTTTTTGGTGCAACAAGAAATACGAGTCCAGTTGGCATGACTGGTCATGTCACACCTCGACGAAGTTATTCGCCAAGTCCAGCTGCTGCAGGACGTATACCAATACGAAAGAATTCATTTGTTGTCACTGAATCTCAATATTCACATGTTCTCCCATCGGTCTCACCACGATCGCAATCTCCTGCTGTTCGAACAGGTCAATGGAGTGGACGTGTGACACCATCTGCACTTGAAACTTGTATGGAAACATCATTTATCTCAACAATTAGTCCTCAACAAAATCTCTTCTTGCCTTCTACTTATACTGATGATGATCCTTTTCTCGAGTGTGCACAAACAGGTCCACTGCGGCATCTCTCTATTACTAACAGCGTTGTTTTTTTTGTTGTTGTCTATTACTAATTTGCACCTAATTGCCTTTGTGTTGCTAGTCATCTTTATTTCTTAATGTTTGTCGCTTATTCTCACGCTTTTGTGTGCTTGTTTTAGGCGGTTCTAATGCTTCACTTGCTTCAAATCATAGTACAACAAGTCTGAATTCAACAAGTGAGTTTATTCAAATAGTAGAACAAAAAGAATCAACATGGTTTTGTATTGACCAATGAACCATAGGCTAGATTATCGAATGCGTAGACACATTTAATCGATTGTTGTAGACAGGGAGGTGTTTTTATTGCATCAGAATCCGAAGAAGTTTTCGATTGATCTACATAGACGAACAAAAGTTAACGAAAGGTTATTTATTTCTATCAAAATTTACTCTTTTTTCTTTTGATTAACGAGAAAGACTTTATCGGTGTGTCTTTCTTCATGATAAAACTTCGACTGACATTTAAACTTTTTCACGTGTTTTTTTTATTATCAAGAATTCTATTTTCTTATCATCACCATCATTGCTTGCTATTGAAACATTTTATTTATTTGCACTTAAAAATCTTCTCTAATCCATCTTGTTTTTAATCCCAATAGATCAACCACAAGGTACAAAGCCTCCTGTTGTTCCTAAATCCACAACAATAACAGCAAGGTAGATTGAACAAATACATTTGTTTTTTTATTCAAATCTCGATTGTGTTTAGAAATGGTGTTAAACCAAATAATCATCGTCGATCGAATACACAAACAATAACGACTAATCTCAACAATAGTTATGATCTGCCCGATGCAACCGAAGTTAAACCATCGACACCTAGTCGAACAAGTGTCGTTCCAGCTGTTTCTAATACAACCAATACAAATCGAACACGACCACCTGTTGCTCGACCATTACAATCGTATCGAGGCTCGCAAACAACGTATAACAACGCATCGAAAACAACTCAGCAAGCAACACCTACGCCTGTATATCAAAAAGTACCGAAAAAATCAACAAATGATCTCGGTTCGACTTTTACGGCTAAACAATTTACATCAACCGAAAATAATCTTTTGAATGATGTCAGTAATAAACCATTGACAACACCGCCAGTTCGTACACAATTTGGTCTACAACGTCGAACACCAACGCAATCATCAGTCGAACAAATACCGCCATCGAATTCAACGGGAAATATGTCGACAACTCAAACGTCGATTCCACGTAGTTCATCAACGTTAAGTCAAGGAAGAAAAAGTGGTATACCGACAATAGGCAAACAAACTCCTCGTACGAGTATTCCCACAGCAACACGGTACGTAGAATAATTTTGAGTTTGTATTGCATTTTCTTTTGTGCTTCGCTTGATTGATGGAATGTTTTCAGTCATCATTCTCTGTCATCAAGACGTACAACTATCAATGGCTTCTAAAGAGACACGAGTATAAATTAGATTTACTAACCATTTCGCAGACAAAAAAAAACAAACAAACTTAACTAATTTGCATGGCTCAATTATTATCATCGCTGTTTTTTTTCGAATTATTTTCCCCTTCGTTAATTCTTCGTTCGATTTTAGATCGACAACATCCAATACAATTCCAACATCTCAATCATCGGATAACATGATGGTCACTCGAAATATTCGAGCACAACCATCGGCTATAACTCGTCCGCAAATTCCCGATACTCTCTCGCCAACATCATCGTGGAACGAAGGATGCTATTAAATTCATATATCTCACGCTACGCTCTGCTCAACAACGGTGACCTGTTTGTTCCTTTTATCTCACTACAACTTATGACTATTTTTTTTTTGTACAAAGATATCCGTTTTTCTTTTCTAATAATTCGAACTATTCATTAGCAGTTTTTGTGTGTGTGTACTTGTGCCTTTGTGCTTGCTTTGTATTCAATCTCTTTTAACCTTCTAAGAAAAGAAACAAAAACAGAAAGACAATGTAAAAAACTAATTAATAAAACAAAATAGAAGATGTAAATTTGTAAGATGAAGAATTTATTGATGAAAATTAAGAATAAATGTGAGGGACAAATGTGTAGGTTAGATTCATCGTCGTCCAGCCCAGGCATTAAATCGTCGTTTGGCTAAGACACTGCGTTTACCAGCCCAAGCATTGAATCGACGTTTTTCTAATTCGTGTTCATCCGAATTGTCAAGATTTAAACCATTATCTTCGTAGATCGAAAAATATTTCTGTGGTAAAATATTCGATGAATGGGCAACTAAAGCATCTTCGATATTTTTGTTCGAGATCATATATGAATGTGTTAGTGTAAACTAAGACAAAATCAATTCGAAATAATCAAACAAAACAAAAGAGATGATTTTCAAATTATTTTACTAGAAGTAAAAGACAGCTGAGTACACCGGTGAATATGCTAGTTGTATGCATGACTTATCTAAATAAATGTGTATTTTCTTTTTTCTCTCAAGAAAAAAAAACTTGTCATTGATCATGTTACCTAGTTGTCGACGGCAGCAATGAAGAAATATACTTGAATTATAGGGTTGTGGTCTCTTCTCCCTATTGTTCAATGACACACATACATATATACAAATGTTATTCCTAGGTTCTCTCTTGCTCGTGCGCGCGCTCTCTCTCTCTCTACCCACGTTCGTTCGCTGTTAACGAGTTTATTTTGACTGAACTAATCATCATCAAATTTGATCGATTGAGTATAGAGAATTTGTAATGAATATTTCTTTTTCTTCCATTCGGATAGAAATCATTCATGCATCTATTATTTAATACTTTACAATAATGTACGAGAGTTTGCTTATTTAGTAATAAATATTTCATACGTCAACTGATCAGCCTACACAGGACAAGCAATTAGTATGAGAATGAGACGAGTAATACTTTTTTTATTTAAAAAAAGAACGTATAAATGAATGAATGAATGAATGAATGAAAGGAAATTCAAAATGTTTTTGCTAACACACCGGCCTCGAGATAATTAACTAGCTCCAGGTTTTGTTCCGAATTGAACACTAGAAGGTTTTAATGTTTGTCGTGCTTTATTCGTAGTATTTGTTGGTTCTTTTGGAGTCATCGGTTGTGATGCTGGCACAGGTCGCCAAAGTGGTTTAACAGGTTGTTTCGATAATTCAGCTATTTGTGCTTTTAATCGTTCGATTTCAGCCTCAAGATCTTGATTTTTACGAGTTAATTCCGCAATCTTTTCATCACGTGTTTTCAATTCACTGGCATGATCACGTTCTTGTTTCGATTGTAGAACATCTTTTGTACATATCGATGCAAGTTCAGCGACTTGATTCGAACCATAGAGACGTAATATGAGTTCATGAAATGGTTTATTCTTACGATCTTCAATCGGTAAATAACGACTTGTATAAATCGCTTCATATAATTCTTCTTTTAATTTATCTGTGCCAATACCTTTACCACGAAGTGATTCGATTTCAGTTGTATATCGTTTGAGTTTATTTTGTAATTGATCAATTGAATCCGATTCAATTCCACTTTGAAGAATATTTGTTTTTAACATTTTATCTAGGGAACGAAGCCATTCGGTTAACATAACCATTTTATCATGCATTTTAAATACACTTCGATTGTTTGCATCAACCTAGACATCCACGGAAACAAATATTTGCTTTCATTATGTAGATAATATTTACCATTTTAATCTGACTGGACCATTTCTGTTCAAAATCGGATCGTAATCGTGAAACTTCATTTCGAAGTTCTTTCATTTCTTCTTCCTGAAGAATAATAATAAAAACAGATAGTTCTATTTCATAGTAATAATGACGATTACTTTCTGCTGACGAGCTACTTGTTCACTTCGAAGGGCATCTTTTAAAGTAATTACACTCTGTTTTTCACTAAAAGATACTTCGTCGTTTTTTTTTTAATCTAATATCAATTCAATGAGAAATAAGGTCTTACGATTCTAATGTTTCGGTTAATCGTTGTTGTGTTTCGTAATGTTGTCGTTTTAAATTGATAACTTCAACAGATTTGCCTTGATTTTGTGCTTTCCATGTATCGTTTAAATGTGCTTTTAACAACTAAATCCAATGGGAAATACTTGACCTTGTTGCGTCTTTTTTTCTTTTCTTTGATTTTTACCTGCTCTTGAAGGTACGTTTTTAGTTTATCTCGAGTATCGGCACGTAATTTGTCGATGCCCGGACATTTTCTTAATAAATCATCATCGATGACCACTCGTGCTGATGCATCAGCTGTCGGATCTGATCCTTTTTTATCTAACGAGACAATTTTTTGTTCGTCTTATTGAATTTTATGTTTCTTTTTTTCAATGTACTTACCTTCGCTCTCGAGAAGTTCGCCAAGAAATGGCTGTCCATTGGATATTAATCCTTCGACTAATTTAGTAAATGCTACATCTCCATTATCAATGATACTTGTAATAAATTTTCTATTTCTTTCGATTCGTGTAGGTAAAGCCTATTTGAAAAATAATTCTCTTTTTTTGTTTCAAAATCAAAAGAACAAAAAAGAAAGTTTTTCTTTTTTTTTCGCCTACTTTAACATCTTCAAAAACAAAGTCCGGCACCGCTTTTTTCTCCTTCAACCATTGTATGAGCTCATCAGTAAGAACCAGATTACTTTCTAATAATGTTCGATATCGTTCTAAAATATCTTTCTTCTTCGAGTTCACCATCAGTCGACACAGTCAGTATTCTCGAAATAGTAACCAATCGACAATACTTTGTTTATATTTAATGTTTCTATTTCACATTCAACGACATTGAAAATGCAATTCTATCGTTTTCTCTCGTTTTTTTTTCTTTTTTAAAAAAATTTCTTTTGAGTCCCTTTCATCAACAATGAATAATTCTCACATTCTCTTTCTTCTTCTTTCCATATATCTCAACTCCCTTTTCATGTGAGAACAGAATAGTCATCGAATGCACTCCCATATTTGATTTTTTTGTTCATTGACAATACAAAAATAAATTTAAATATAGAATCAAATTGTTAATAAAGAAAGAAAAGAAGAAGAATGAAAGGTAAACATGGGCTTCTGAATAATCGAAAAAGAAAATTCATCTTCGTTCACATTGTTTTACTGGGCTCGAAACGAAAGAAAAAAAAGTTAATCGTACGTATAACGTCAAGTAGTTTAATAGGTTTTCTGCTTCATTTCAATTCGAAGTGCTCTCACATATTGATTTTATTTCAATTAAGTTATAGACGAAATAAATCTGTCTTTTGTTTAAGTTTTTTTTTTCAATTTTCAGTACAAAAGTTCGTTCGTAACCAATGCGTACGAATAAAAAAAACAGAAATAAATAAAATAAGTGGATAAAAACAAGTTCAGTTGCATATATTTAAGACATAAAAAGTCTCATAAAACAAAACAAAGTTTATAAAAAAAAAACAACAACAACATCTGACTGTATCAGTAAAATATCGATACAAAAGTATCTGACACACTCGACTACGCTTGTGTTGTATCAATCAACACGAACAAAACGAAAACAGTTAAAATCACCGAGTTATTTGTTCTATGTACATATAAGTATCGACTACATTGGTTCACCATTGCAGATCATTAGTTGTCTACTGTCCTGATCATGATGAATCGTTTTCTGAACGTACGATGATGGAATACTCGCTGGATAACAAGCCAAAACTGGACCGATTGCATACGGCGAATGATGAAGAAGAATAAACCCTGAAACAGAATGATGACGGAATTAAAATCAAATTTTGAAATTTTGCTAATCAAACTCAAAAAAAGAAACTAAACAAACGAAAACAACTGGAAGTCAATCTGTTCTTACCAAATCATAGAATCCAGAGTAACCAGTCAAATTTAGATCATATCTCTCTCTCTAAATTTTTATTTTTGTATGAAATTGAAAAGAAAAAAAACGGAACACTAGTGATATTTGAATATTTTTAGTGCCAAAACATGTTTTTCTTATTGTTTTTTTTCATCGAGAGAAAGAGAAACGACGTTAAACAATTTTTGGTCCAAAAAGCAAAAAGCACAGAACAGAATGAATGACACAGACATTAACAAATCAATTAATAAAAAGTCTTTGTAGCAGTTGTTGTGTTTTTTTTTCGGATTTTACTATACAAAAAAAGCTGAAGAATTTGTCTATTTCGATTTTTTTTTAGTTCCGTCTTTGTTGGTTGGATTTTTTTGGTTAATAGTGTCGTTTTAAAAAACATTCATGAGAAAACAAAAAGAAAACACGAAAAAACGAAGAAGTCTATGTATATACGTAAAAAAATTCCGATTGTCTCGAGTCATCATTGTTTGATTTTCGTTCGTAAATTAGGGGGATCAGACGAGAAAGCAAATGTAGAGAGAGAGATAATATGCGTTTTTTCACCCACTGTCTCTTTCGAAAAGTTCACCTCTCACACGGACTGGATGATCTCTGTGGACAAAGGTCAGTTCCAGCTATAGCTGGACTGTTGCTGAGAGCTCGGATAGCTCGGATCTTGATACCAATTTCCAGTCATATTCGTTTGCTGTTGTGGACCATTATTGGATATATCATTACCATCTCCGCCCATGACTCCCCACGAGCCCATATCAAGGCGAGATCGTTTTGACATATTACCATCGTTCATCTGGTTTGATGGTCGTTTCATACCTCCATAAGATTGATTTTGCTGCATTGGATTCATGCCAAAGCCACTGTTGCCCATGCCCATATGATTCGATGGTCGACCATACGATTGATTGTTGTTATTCTGTTGTTGTTGTTGTTGTTGTTGCTGTTGCGGCGGTGGTGGTGGTGGTGGACCGCTAAAAGCTCCAAAGCCACCTGAAAGAATATAATTTCAATTGTTTCTTTTTGTTAAATTTGTGAAATGTAGACAAACCTTGGTTGTTATAACCACTGTTCATTTGATTAAAGTTATTCATATTATTATTATTATTATTATTGTTATATCCACCAGGGTTATTCTGAAAATAAAATCATGATTTCTAATAGAAAATTTATTTCAAAACTTACATTTGGTGGTGGACCGCCGTAACCACCTCGATAACTATTCGTATTATGATTGTATCCTCCTCCACGATTACCTTGACTATTATAGTTATTTCCTCCGCCTCGATTACCTGAATTATATCCACCGCCACCACGATGTCCAGAAAATCCTCCTCGATTATTATTGTTTGAAGGACCATTTAAACGCTAAAAGAGAACTCCTTCTTTCATCAAAGATCCGTATTTTTTCCATCACTTACACCACCACGATTACTACCACGTGGTGCTGATCCACCTCTTGATGGCGGACCATTATTACTATTCATTGGATAGTTTCCAGCAAAGGCACCAAAATTATTCTGATCTAAATATCATAGGCAAAATGAATTTTAATGGAATTAATCAGGCAAATCTACGAACTGAAAGATCCATCTGATCGTCCTCCTTCTCTATGAGCACTATTGAATCCATTGAAACCTGCCGATTGTGAAGATGGTGTATCGTTTGAGTTAAATGGCACATCAGTTGTTTTTCGTTGTTCACGTTTGACTTGAGCTTGTTTTCGTTTATCACTCAAAGGTTTAGCTAAGCTAACTTCAATATTATTTCGTCCAAGATTCTGCAAACAAACAACTCATATCGAAACAAAAATCTTTCTTTCTTACTTTGCCATTTAATGCACGCATGGCATTTAAAGCATCTTCACGTTTATCGAAATGAACAAATGCATAATCTCGAACTTTTCGTACACGTTCGATATTTCCATAGGGTAAAAAGAAATCTTTGACATCATTTTCAGCGACTTCCGATGTTAAATTTCGAACATATAAAACTTTCACTTGTGACATTGTATCTTCATCGGGTTCTTCATCTGGATCGGCCCAATCGACGGCAATATCACGATTGAATATTCTCGCACGTCCAACAGCTAATTTTCTCTTGGCTGCCGATGCATTTTTATGTGTATCGAAATCAACAAAACAAAAGCCTCGATTTTTCTTCTTGTCAACTTCATCAGCCGGCGCATAGACAATCACTTCGATGACACCTTCGACAACTTTGGTTAGTTCTTCTTTGATTTCTTCTTTCGATTTTGTTTTCGGAATATTTCCAATAAATAAACGGAGATTAGCTACACTACTATTGGCTTTAATGGCTTTGCCAGGTCGAATTTCGTAACCATTCAATTGTTCACAAGCTTTGGTCGATTCTCCTGGAGAACAATATGTAACAAAACAGTAACCTTTATTAAATCCTGATGCAGGATCGATCATCAACCGTAAATCCCAGATTTTGCCGGCTTTCTCACAGAGTGGTATTAATTCATCTTCGAATACTTCTCGCGGCAATTTACCAATGAATACTTCACTATGATGTTCAGGTCGATCGGGTCCATCGGGTGGTGGTCCACCGAATTTTCTCTGTCCAGCAGTGATTTCAATTTTATAACCAGTTCGTTCGGTAATTTCTTTTAATTTGACTTCATCCGGTCCTGGTTTATGTGTTCGTGAATTGTCATTTGAGCTCGTCGATAGTTTTGGTTGTTGAGGATTCTGTATTTTCCATTGTTTGATGAAATTACATAGATATGCACCTTTGTTAACAACACCGGTTAAATCGGATTCAGTAAATTCATTGAATAATGTTTCAATGCATGTTAAATCATCCGAAAATGAACGTAATTGTTCACAAACACGATTATCAATATCACTCGATGATAATTTGCCTAATGTAATAAGAGAACGAATTTTTTGTACAATTGTTTCATTGATTCCTTGATCGATATAGACTTTATCATCGGACGAATCTATAGCGGAATCATTTTCACTCGTATTTGACATTTTGTTTTCTCGTCTAGAATAAACAAAACGCGTTCGAAATTAAAATTTACTACAATCGATTCAGCGTAGTAGTGTGAATGATTTTTGCTTGTATCAATGAATAACAAACGAAAAGAAAATGGAGAATTCTCTATAGTGATTATATAATAGGTTAGTAATGCAGTTATGCATTTGAAAGAAACGATAAATTTTGTGCGTGTGATGAAATTTAGTATTGAAGAAGAAAAGAAAAAATATTTTCAATGAAATGAAGAAAAACGTCAAAAAATGATTCATTGATTTGCCATCGACTGTAGCGATGAATGTATTATCTAGGCACTCGATAACGTCTCAATAATCGGTCAATTTTGTTCTGAACGATAGGAAAACAACAATGTTCGCACTATGGATCGCGCTGCTGTTTATTGGATTGAGTTATCCGATTAGCGCAATTGATAAAAGTATATAGATTCATGTTTTGAAATAAAATATTGAGAAAATTTATTTATTTAGATGACCTTCTCGTTGTCGCTGTTGCTCATAATCAAACGGATACTTATCACAGATTTATCCGTTCACTGAATGTTTACAAATATCCATATGAGGTACGTGATTGATGAATAACGCGAGTGCTGATTCGAGAAATAATTGCATGATCTAGATCTATGGTCTCGATCAAACTTGGTCGACAGTTGGAGATAAATTTCGAATACTTCGAGAGAATCTTGTTCGTTATAAGGACGAGAAAAATCGAGTGATACTCTTTGTCGATGCATACAATGTCATTCTTAGTCAAGGACCTGAATTTGTTTTGAATAAATTCGAAAGTTTCAAACCAGCTCGAATTATTTTCGGTGCTGAAGATGTCTGCTGGCCGGATGAACTCTTACAATACGAGTATCCACTTGTTGAAAGTAATGAAAAACGATTTTTGAATGCAGCTGGTTTTATGGGCTATGCATCGGATATTTACGAGATGATTTCAAGTGCAGAAACAATCGACAATGATCAAATCTTTTTTTCGAAATTATTTCTCAACGAACGTGAACAACGTTCGATTGTTTTGGATAAACGAGCTGACATATTCATGAATTTAAATAATGCTCTCGACGAAATAGCTTTGCCTGTCAATGGAGATGAAGTTTATTTACACAATTCATGGACTGATTCAATCCCAACAGTGATTCGTGGCAACGGGCCATCAAAAGTATTTTCAATTTTCAAAAAAAAAACAAAAGATAACTCGTGCTTTTTCTATTAGAAATATATCGGTTATTTGAACAACTATCTCGCTCGAACATGGTCGTCAACAACTGGCTGTTTGCAATCGCAAGAGAATGTGATTGATATAACTAAAATCGATGATTTAAATCAATGGCCAATGGTCTATCTCGCTCTTTTCATTGAATATCCAACACCATTTCTTCGAGAATATTTTCAAAAAATTCAACGTTTAACCTATCCGAAACAACGCATTGGCATACTCGTTCACAATCAGGTCTTACACTGGACATCCTTTTGAATCAAACATTTCGTTCTTTTCTTTTCTTTTCTTTTCGTACAGGTTATGATATGACTGAAGCTGAAGCTCGTCAACAAGCAATGTTCGTTGAAATTTTTTGTTTTTTGGAATAGTTTCTTGTTGTTGTTGTTTTTAGTCGAGAATGTCAAGATGATCGATGTGATTATCTCTTCGTTTTGGATTCGATTGTTCATATCGATCATCCGGATATGTTAATTAAATTGATAAACTACAATCGAACGATTGTTGCACCGATGTTACTCCGACCGGGACAAACTTGGAGCAATTTCTGGGGAGATTTTTCCAACGAGGGTTTCTATCAACGATCGGCTGATTATATGGATTTTGTGAATTATAAAAAAATGTTAGAGAATATCGATTTCATTGATTAAAAACTTCGATTTTATAACTTTTTTTTTTGCAGGGGTTTATTTGCTGTTCCACATGTGGCACATTCGTATTTGATTAATGGCAGATTTCTTCAACGTTTTACACCGAATTATATCGATGTTAAAACTGATCCTGATGTGAAGTTCTGTCAAACTGTCCGAGATGCTGTAGGATTAATAAAAATCCAGTTTGTTTGTTTGTCTATTAAAAGAATTTTGTCTTAGGGATATATTATGTTTATTTCAAATGAAGAAAATTTCGGCCATTTAATCGATCCCGAGAATTTCAATACTTCATTGACTCATCCGGAGTTATATGAAATTTTCAATAATGTCAAAGTTTGTGATTTGAAAGTTTTAATTCGAGAGAGAGAGAGTTCGAATGATTCTCTAGGATTGGAAAGCTCGATATCTTCATCCAGATTATCAGAACGCTCTTCAAACAAACGACACAATCGAACAAGTAAATATCTCTTCGATCAGTCTTCGAATTTTAATTTCATCGATTGTTTTTTTTTCAGCCATGTCCGGATGTTTATTGGTTTCCATTTTTATCTGATGAGTTCACACGAGATTTTGTCAGTATGTTAGAAGCATTCAATCAATGGTCAGGCGCATCACATAAAGTAAAACTTGAATCTCTTGTAAAAAAAAGCAATTTTCTGTTTCGAATAAAAGGACGCACGTCTCGCTGGTGGTTATGAAAATGTACCCACAGACGATATCCATATGACACAAGTCGATTTTCAAGAGCATTGGCTATTCATTCTCCGCGATATTGTCCAACCAATTCAACAAAAAGTTTATACCGGCTACTATAGTGATGTAAATGAATTTGAAATAGAAATTACAAAAACAAAGAATCTAATTCTAGCCACCGAAAGCTGTCTTAAATTTTATCGTTCGTTATATGCCCGAACGACAACGATCACTTCGACCGCATCATGATGCTTCGACATATACAGTTAATCTGGCTTTGAACGATGCTGGTGTTGACTTTGAAGTAAAATGAATTCAATTGAAGAAAGATTTTCTTGAAATTCTTTGATTGTAGGGTGGTGGTTGTCGATTTGTTCGACAGAATTGTTCAGTTCTTAAGACACGTCGTGGTTGGGCTTTGATGCAACCAGGTCGTTTAACGCATTTACATGAAGGTTTACCAGTTACAAAAGGCAAACGATACATTATGGTTTCATTTATCGATCCATAGAATTCATAATTAAACGTTTTTTTGCATGTGTGTGTGTGTGTGTGTGATTGACAATTATTCTTAGGTGCTAAGTCATTTTTTTTTCTATTTAACTTTTTGCAGTTGATTTGTTAAAAACAAATAAAAATGTTCTTTTTAGATAATTGATGGGATGATAATATCGTTGATTCTCATTGCAATTTTCTTTGAAAGAAGTGCTGCAGTTAATCTAAATACGGGTTTTACTGATGCAATTAATCGAGAAGAATATGAAGATGATGTTGAATTAATCAAAATTCGATTCGATGCAACACGACCGTGTCGATTTTTTTGTAAGATTTGATTTTGATTTTTAAATTAACACAAAAAAAAGAAACTTTTAATTTTTAGATGATGGTCGATTTCCAAAGGTTGAAACAGGTTTAGCAAATTGTTCTTGGTACGAAAGTGATGCGTGTTGTAAACGAACAGAAGTGGCAAGTGTGTTCGAATCGATGTTTACATTGCATCGAGCATCGACTCGATGTCGAAATCTAGTCAATTATCTCATGTGTTTTTTCTGTGCACCTGATCAGTATCTCTGGTATATTCGAAAGTAAATTATCAATAAATTTCATTTCTTATGTTAAATGGAGAAATAAATGATTTTAGACGAGTCAAAGTCTGTCAACCTTTTTGTGATGAACTTTACAAACATTGTAAAGACGCCGAATTCAATGGAAACAATATCAGTAAAAATTTTTGTTTTTGCTTTCAAATGATTTATTGAATTTTGATTAGGTACACTCTATAAGTCAGGTACACAATTTTGCGAGGCCAATAATTTCAATGTTGTCACCGCAGATTGTTTTGCATTCGACGAAACACCATTTTCCATTGGCATTTATTCGACAAAATCTAGTCTTGTCATTATTTGTCTAGTCATTTTTATTCCATTTTTGTATTAGTGATTGTATTTTTTTTTCAAATAAAATATTCGAATTTTATTATTATGAACAAGAAAAAAAACACGTAAAATCTAGTTATTTATCTTCAAGCATATTTTTCAATATATCTTCGTATCGATTAATAAACATGAGAAAAGCTGGATCCATAATACAAGTCGAAAGATATTGTTGAATAAAATCTGTTCGAAGATTTGTCGGTATTGATTGTTCATTAGCTAGAATATCTTTTGTTTCATTCAAAAATGTCGAACGAAACATTGTCGGTTGTGTTGAATTCATTCGACGATTGAAATCATCGGATGAATAAATCTGAATCGGAAAGTAATCACCAAGAATTTTCAAACATTGATTGAGATCTTTATCATTCGATAGTTGTATTCGAAAGAATCTCGTTAAATTCGATGGCCATTTATAAACAAATAAAATACTGTTACAATGAACATGTAAATATGTACAATTAAACATTAACCATATATCTGAAATAAGATTTTCGATTGAGAGAATTTGGCTTGATTGAATTCAATTACCAATTAATTCTTCGACACATTGTTCACCCGATAAAATCATTAGTTGTAATGTTGGTGTAATGATAAGTTTTAATGTTGTTTGTTGACTATGAAGACATGACCATGAATATTCATTTTTCAAAATTGAATTCGTTTCAATACGTCGAGCATATTTCTCTAGATTCCATGAATGAATCGTTGGAATCAATGACATCATAATCTAGAAGTATTATACTTGAGAATATCCGAACAATACGGAATGTTTTATTTTTTTTTAGATGAAAAAAAACAAACAAACTAAACAGAATGTGGCCTCAATGTGGTCTCGATCGAACTTGTTGTTCGGTTGATTGTTGACTATCGGCTTTTTTCGGTTTATGTTTAAGAAAATCACGAATATGTTGAACAATAAGATCAACAGCAACATGATTTTCAGCACCACGTGGAATGATAACATCGGCGTATTTTTTTGTTGGCAAACAAAATTCTTCGAACGATGGTTTAACATGATTTGTATAACCATTGAGAACATATTCGAGTTTTCGACCATGATCTTTCATATCACGAAGAACACGATGAGCTAAACGTGTATCCGCATCAGTATCTACGAACAATTTCATATTGAACAATTCCTTTGAAGAAGAAAAACAAGCAAAATAAATACTTTTATATATAAATATTCAATTGCCTACTCGTATTTTAGGAAAATAGAAAATTAGAATTCCTTCAACGATAATTACAGGCACGGGTTCGACTGTATTTAAAACGTTTTCAACATGTTCATATGTCTTCTGATCGTACTTGCGAATCTAGAATTCAAACTTTTCAATCCGTTGATTATTTCAAATTGAATTCGATTTACTTGCACAGTTTTTCCTTCTCGCAGATCTTTCAGAGTTTTGTACAACAATTCGTCATCGAATGCATCGGGATGATCGAGATTATAATTTCCCTTCTGTGCTGCTTCACGTTGTTCAGCTGATTTCGGTCGATAGAAATTCTCCATATCGATAATTGTCACTCGACTTGCTTGGTCATGTCCAACAGTCGATTGAAGATTCTCGACAATTTTATGACAAACTGTCGATTTACCTGAACATGGACCACCGGCTACACCGATGAGAAACGGTTCAATCGACATAATATGAATATCTGAAAAATACTTCAGACAATATCATTTTATTCAAAACCAGCACTAACAAATTTCGATGAAGTATATTTTTTATCAGGAATAAAACTCGTCTTTTTCACTTCTTCAACTTTTTGTTCTTCACTTTTCGACCAAATATAAACATTGCCTTCTTGTGCTGTCAACAATTTGTCCTCTTTCGGATGATGTGACAATGTATTCACCGGTTTTCGACAATCATTGTCATGTGCAACTGAGCCGACCTGTTTTGCTGTCAACAAACTCCAGCAAATCAATCGGCCATCTTCTGAGCCACTGTAAATAAATTGATCATCGTTCGACATTGCATTTTCAATCATATACGTATTATTCGTATAATCGACAAATGTTTGTAGCAATTTACCATTGATTTTATCGAATAACATCATCTGATTCGATAATGTTCCAACAAGAAAACATTGCTGATCATGTGAAAGACTAATAAATGTTAGACTATGTCCAATAAAATCTTCGTACATTTTTCCATAACGAATATCGTAAATTCTTACACGTTCATCGAGTGAAGTTGTTAAGATTTCATTATTACCAAAAGCTAAACTTGTCACACTATCTTTTGCATCATCAAGCACTTGAATTGGATCGAATTCGCGCGATTTTACATCCCATATTTTAACTGTGCCATCGACTGATGCCGAAAAAATAATCGTCGCTTCTTCATTGAATCGTACAGCGTTTACACGACCTAGAATAGTCTCACGTATAAACTTTTCTTAATCAAAAAAAAAACAAGCAAGGGAAACATTTTATTTACCAGCATGTGCTTGGTATTTTTTTACAATTTTCCCGCTCATTACATCTATATACAAAACACGTTTATCGACACCACCTAAACACAATATATTCGTTTGTTTTTTCGTGTCTCTAAAAATATTCTTCGTCATACCAGAACATAAACGACTGTTATCAAAAGAACTATGCACATCCAATACTTCTTGACTATGTCCTGTGTATGTTTTAATCACAAGACTACTATCAGGTCGCCATAATTTTATTGTTCGATCACTGCCTGATGTTAAACAATAAATTCCATCGATATTATATCGAACACAACGTACAGCTCCTTGATCAGCTGTAAACTTTCGTTCGAGCTAGACAAACAAGAAAAAACATGTTCATTAACAAACTCTTTTTTTAAACACACCTGCATAATAATTATTTTCTTTTTTTTTCTTCTTCTTCTTCTCAAATAAAAATGTCAGATAGAAAACTCAGATCTACAAAAAGAGAAGAGAGAAATTAAGATATATATATTCTGTTTTTTATTTAATCAAGTAAAAAGCGAGACAATGAAAGCGAAAAAAGAAGATTTTTTTTTTGTTCAGTTAATTTGAATTCACAATAAGTTCATAAGCTTGGACGACATAGTTCGCAACATCAGGTACTTTGGTTTTTAATGAAAACTAAAAACAACGATAAACTATTTGATTTTGAAGAGAAAAAAAAGTGATCTTACTGCAATTGTTCGACTGCCTGGTGTAATTCTTAATTCAGCCAGTATAAAAATGCCATTGGTTAATTTAATTGTTTGATAGAGCATTTCTTTTTGTTCGATAACTGTACGTGTAATTGTATGAATATTATTTAATTTACATTTATTTTGTAAATCATCAATCGAAAGATTATTGTTATTTTGTAATTGATGTTTAATTTCATTACTTTCAGGTATATCTTGCCATGTTTGAACGAAACTCATCTTATCCATTTCGCCGTCATTTACAAAATAAACATAAATCGGTACTAAAATATTGAAATAGAAAACATCGACATTATTTTTAACAGCTATTTGAAGATTTGTTAATGGATCCATTTTCATAATTGGACCGGTTGTATTTAGAGTTAATGATGTTGAAACATTTTGATTTGGAAATAACGGAGTTTGAACTTGCAATGGTTGATTAGGTGTGAGACCGAAACTATTTCGATTGAGTTGAAGAGCAAAATCACTCATTGGTTGAAGTGCTTTATTTGAGAAATCCATTTCCATAACAATTTCATTGTTACGACGAGCGAATGTACCGGTTATTTCAAGACCTTTGCCTTTCTGTGCACTTAACCAAACTTCTTTCGGTTGAGCAAATGAAGTTGCTGTTGAAAATGAAATACTCGATGAGCCAGTTGTTAAACTTAAGTCACCGAATAGATCATCTAAAAGATTACCAGTCGTTGCTGTTGTTGTTGTTGTTGTTGTTGGTAGTGATACATTTGTATATGTTGCTGATGTTTGTGTGTTACCGAGATTTGTATCATTGCCAAGAATTGAAAAAAGTTCGTCATCTAATAGATTTGGTACAGCCGATGGTGCTCGTGCTTGATTTTGACCATATAAATCGACGTTATTCGTCGTTGTTGTTGGCATAACACCAAGCATATCGAAACCATCATCATCAATCAATGAACCAACATTGGCACCGATAACAACTGGCTGTTGTTGATATGTGCCATTGGTTGTACTTTCATAATCATCGCCACCATTACCATTGGCACCATTATTCGTTCCCGAACGAAGTGGAAGAATTTTCTTCGCAGCAAATCGTCCTTCAACGAATGCATTCGGTGGTTTATGATAGACCGATGCTAATGTACCAATATGACAGATGAGTTCATCGAGAAGTGTCGGCTCGAGAAGATCAGTTTCTTCGGAAATCAATGGTTTTTCAGCGAGAACAACTTCTTTAGCTGCTTTAGGATCAGTTGATAATAAACGCCAATAGATATAACCACGATCACGAAGATCAGGATTATCGGTTTCTTGTGTGACAAGTGTCAATACTCGTGTGACTAATCCTTGCGGTGTATCTGTTGGTTTTTTTAGAAATAATTTCACAATTGCTGTTAATAATTGTAATTGAACTTGATTATTTTCATCTTTGAAACCATCAAGAAAACCTTCGAGTAATTCATCGGCATTATCAATACGTTCAGCATATTCACCAACAATCCAAATCATTGAAGCACGTGCTTCAGGCTCATCGAGTGAATCAAGATTTTCACATAATGTTGCAATTATACTTTCATATCGATTCGGATATTTACGAAAGATATCTTTAATAACAACAATAGCTTCTTGAACAACATAATTGACTTTCGTTTGAATGAGGTCAATCAATGTACTAACACATCGTTCGGCGGCTTGTTCGACTTTAATTGCACAACGGCCAATAGCTCGAACAGATTTACGAACGAAATCAACGTCGACTTCAGTTGCATATTCTTTTAATTCCGATAGAACTTGAGCAATATTATTGGCATTCGTTAATCGAATCATAATATCCAATTTTTCGAGTTTGACATAGATTGGATCATTGTATTTGACAAAGAAGACTTTCATTTCATTTTTTAAAATATCCGAACGTTTTTGCACGATTAAATTAATATTTCTCAATGCAACATATTGAATTTCTGGTTCGGCCGAGAGAAGTGTAACCAATGGTGGTGCTAATTTACGATATAAATTCTGTACGAATTCGCTATGTTGATCGATGAGTTCAATGAATTTCATGAGAACTTTAACAGCCGATAGAACGACAGCTGAATTCGCATGAGCAAGTCGTGGTGTAATTCGTTCGCAGATACTCTGCGCTTCTTTGTCATCTTTAGGCGCATAATTTGCAATTGCATCAAGAATAAACACTTGTCCCCATTCAGTACATTCGTTCAATGCTGTCAGCAGTTTATTAACCGTTGGTCCGTTAAGATCGAAGATTTTGATTTGTGGTGATTGTTCAGAGATTTCACTGAGAGCTGCAACAGCATTAGCAACAACCATTGGATTCGAATCCGAAAGTAAATCTCGAAGCATATCGAGAAAACCTTGATCATCAACGAGATGCTGATTGATATCGTATAATTTGGCTACACAAACAGCAGCTGTTTTTCGAACGTACGGATCTTCATCTTTCAAACATTTTCGTAATGGTTCACAGAGATGTTCAGTGATCTTATCAACACGAATACAACCCATTGTACGAACAGCGAGAGCACGAATCAATGGATTTGGATCGTTACAATCTTTAGCAAATGTATTCACAGCTAAAATTGCCATTTCAGGCTGAGATTTAGCATAATTCATAAGATAAAGATAGACGAGTTTTTTCAATTCTAAATTATCCGTTTGCATACAATTGACAACATCCGGAAATAATTGACTAACATCTTTGCCAACGGTCATACTCGCAATGACCTAAAAAACGATAATAATTCTTTTGTCTTTTTCAAATCAAAATCGAAATACCTTTTTAACGGCCTCCTTCTTGCGATCACGTTTGTCGCTATTTAATTCCGCTTTCAATTCATAAATTTCGCCTAAATTGAGAAGATAAAATTCAATGTTTTGACTTTCGTTGAATACCTTTTTTGCCTTCGAGCTCGCTCATTATTTTTTTATCGACACAAAGAAAATATCTTCGACTTAAACGAACAACAAAATATAACCTCTTTTCTACTTATCATTAATATCTTCAGAACGAAAGACAGAAAGAAAGAAAGAAAAATGATACGAAGCACACCGTTTGCATGATATTGTTGTCTCTCGTTCTTACTTCATACAGGTAAAATATTAATAATATTACCTTTTCTTTGCGTTGAGAAATATTTTGAATCCGTCATTGTCGTTTATTTTCTGTTCGTCTTTGTTGTTGAACAAACTAAATGTATTATGTACACACACACAACAACTGGTAAATAGAAAAGTAGACGAAGAATGCACTAACTTTTATTGGTTTAATTCTTTGAAACCTCATAAAATAAATCAAACGAGAGGTCGCTCGAAGTTGTCAGAAGAAAAAAAAGAACGTTGGATGTTCATTAATCATTTCATTTGGCAGTATTCTCCAAAGATTCATCATCAATGTATGTTCAGCAACAATAAATTGAAACATGCAATGGAAACTAAATATATCATTAGATTCGTCTGATGACAGTTCTTCCGAGAAATGTTATCGAACATCCATCGTATTTCGGTGACACAAAGAGAAAACGTTTTTTTTTTATTAATAAAAAACACAATCCTCAATTGACTATTGTTTTTTTCCTGGAGCAATAATAAAAATGAACCACTCAAAGCTCTAATTACTTGCGAAGCTTCATAATAAACAGAAAAAAACGAACCGTAAATCAGTAAAAGTTCCTTTTCTTTTCCTTTATATTTTGCTTATTCATCCATTATAATTTAATATCTTCGTGTCTGATGTTTGTTCATTCATTCATTCGTTTCTTTGTTGAATCTCAAGTAAGTTCATTATTAACATTGAAGAACCCATAGAAATGATGTTGAACTCGAATTGGAAGACCTTGACCAAATGTGTTAATGAGAAAAATGATTAAAACAGTTGAATAAACAATCGCCGTACGAGACATTGTGTTCTGTTTCTTACGCAAGGATGTTGTGTCTAATGAAAAGTAGTTTAGATATATGTCTGATAACAATTGAACCCAAACACTCGATAATCATATATTGACTTTTTCTGCCAGGCATATACATACGAGTCGTTCTTTTTTTCTCTGTGTCAAATAATTAACGAGACTATTGTTATTCTAATCAAGAGTACTCTGATCATAGACGCGTATATATAGTTTCCTCGCGCTTTTTTTTTCTATTAGCAGAAGTTCGATCTGATAGACAGGTTCGTTAGATGTATATATATATATATAATATATGCATGCTTTTTTTCTCTCGCATTCTTCTTAGTCATTCGACATATACTTTCGAAGTAGGAAAAAACGAAGAAGCAAACGAAAGAATACAAAAAAAAGGTGAATTTTGTCTCTCGTTCTCATCATATATACACGTATGCACATCTCTCTATACGATCAACGACGTATAGGGTCGTTTCTTTTTCAATTGATCGAATATACATAGACATAGGTGTGATGATGTAAGATAAAATGACAAATTTGAAGTTTGTCAATCGAGAGAATACAAGATCGTGCGGTTAGTATTTTGTCATCATAGAAAATATGAGAAAATACTCGTCGAGTTAATTTAATTGCAAATAGAATTTCTCTACTGATTGAAAGCACTTGATCACGATGATGTAATCAGCTTTCAGAGTTTTCTTTTTCTCGAAAATTGCTAATACAAACAATATTAAAACGAGAAAACGGAAATCTCAACGTTTCCATTCGATTAGGCAAGTAACTCTGCTGATCATTTACTTCTTTCTTTCCTCTTCTTCTACTGATCATGATCAATAAAATGTGACAGTTTCTCATCATGCGTTTAATACATTAATATATCTTTATCTTTCTTTTCTCCTGTGTTCTTTCTCATATGCACATTTGAAAAAAAAAATGAAACTATCAAAATTCAACGAATACATGTATCGTATTTGACAGGTTACTTGAAAAGAAAATCGCAAATGCATGTCTTTTCATTTTTTGATCGATTATTAAAATTGAACGTATGAGGGTCAACGGGATGTATTGATTTTTATTTCAGTTTCAGATCGAACAAAAATGAATTTCGCTGTAAAAACATGTCTTGGTATACTTCTATTAATTGAATTAATTCAAGCCATCGATCAATGTCAGGTAATTACGTATAATTAGAAGAGATGAATAATATAAAAAAACGGTATTTTCCTTTTTTTTGAAAATGATTAGTCACTTCGATGTAATTCAACAACAGAAATCTGTCGTTTAAAATCGAATTGTACGAATAACGAAACGACATGTTATTATTGTGCACTAAAAACAGATGATTCATCATATGATGACTATTATCAATATGACGAAAATGAAACATCGGACAAACTGAATTTCAATGATGAGCCTCAATATGATCAAGATTATATTGATCCAAGCGAAACAATTGTTAATCGTGTGCCAACAGTGAGAAAATTAGGTACATGTCCGAAAGTTGTTCAAGCTATTGGCGATTGTGGTGATCAAGAAAAAATTCGACAACCTGATTGTCGATTTGATAGTGAATGTCCAGGAGATTTGAAATGTTGCGAAGCAGCATGTGGAAAACGTGTTTGTACGGTTGCAATCAAATGTAAGCAAAGAAAACAAAAAGGAAATCTTATGATTATATGTATATTTTTAGCAGCAATATCCATGTGTTCAACATCGTTCGAATGTTCATTAAACTGTCGTCTTGGTTATCAAACTGATTCGAATGGTTGTCTCAAATGCGAATGTCAATCATGTCCATCGATGGATCAATGTCAAAAAGCTTGTCCATCAGGTTATTTAAAAGACTTATTCGGTTGCGACATATGCGAATGTAACGAGCAATGCCCACCATTTACATGTCAACTTCAATGTCCATCTGGCGTCGGCTTTATTCAATCGGAAAATGGCTGTCCATTATGTCAATGTGCAATATCAAAATTTCTTCCAATTGAATCAACATCATCCTGTCAAAAGGATATTCATTGTCCGCCAGGTTTTCGCTGTCTCAACGATGCACACAATGTACCAATGTGTCAAGCAGGTAGATATTTCGAAAGAACAAAAAGAGGAAACGATAGCGTGGGTAATTATACATATACAATCACTGCCTTCGTAAATGTACTATTTTCAAAACAAAAATAACGTCATTAGCCCGTATTTTGATTTGCACATTCTCTTCCTTCTTTTCTTTCTTTTTTTTTCGCCCGTTCTTCCACTTTTTTTTTCTAATATTTGTCCTCACGTAAGAGAGAAGAAGAGAAAGTGAAGAAGAAAAAAAATGAACTATACATCGCCGTTGATGTAACGCTTGAGGCGCAGGAAGAAAAGCAAAAAAAAACGGAGAAGAAAGAATACCGTCCAACTAGTCTGCTGCAATTTTTTTATTCTCTGTTTACTCTGCCATTGCATATACGAGTGACATTTTTTTTTTCGATCGCTTTTTTTATTCATCGTATACATCGACAAATAAAACGCATAATATTTTCTTTTGCGTCGTTACGAGCAAATGATTCAGCGAAATATTCTGATTCTTGCGAGTTTTTTACTCGGATTTGCTGCAAGTGATCTTTCACCGATACTTAGTGAGGAGAAGAAAAACACAACAATTTTAATTTGATAATAATTTCTTTTCGTTATTTCAGTACCAAGTGACAATTTCAATTGTCCGGAAGATTTTCGACAAACATGTAATCTCGAATGTCCAAATGGAAATTATTTATTAGACAATAAAGGTTGTCCAACATGTGCATGCGAAAGTGCTTGTCCAGAAATAAAATGTCGAGCCAATTGTGGCGATGCTGGTTATGTTCGTGATGAAAACGGCTGTCAAACATGTGCATGTGCAAGTGCAAAGAAGGAAGAAAAAGTACAATGTTCGAAGGTTATGTGTCGAATGTTTTGCGAAAATGGTTTCAAACGAGATGAAAACGGTTGCGAATATTGCGCTTGTAATGAATCACCACAACCATGTCCGGCATTAAATTGTGATATTTTCTGTACGAATGGATTTCGAAAAGACTACAGTGGTAGGAAGAGAAGAAATTCGACTTTTTTTTCAAAATTGATGCGTAGGTTGTCCAACATGCGAATGTGCCGAAGAGCCCAAACAACAGGAAGTTCAATGCGAGCAAACCATTTGTGATTTGAATTGTAAATACGGTTACCAACGGGACGAACGTGGATGTGAGCAATGTGTTTGCAATAGTTGCCCATTGACAAGTTGCCGAATGTTCTGCAAATATGGTTTTCGACGAAACCAAGACGGATGTGAAGTTTGCGATTGTGATTGGTCACCAGTTGCAGAAAACATTCAATGTGACGAAGTATGAGTTTAGAAATGCTGAAATTCTGTTTGATTGCTGATATCCATTTTTTGTTTTGTTAAATAGAGAATTCCATGCGAAGGTGCACGAGTTTGTAATTTGGAATTACAATTGTGCGAAATAGGTACGAGAGAGATATTTGAAGAACGAACATAGTTTTTATTTCGATATTGTTTTTAGTCAGTCCTGATCGAGTCAATTGGTTTTTATATGATTTTGAAGTCGATGATGGATTGTTTGAAGATGAAAAATTCGTTCAAATATTCAAAAAGTATTATCACAAATTGATTTCGTTCAATTATTTATTTATTTGTAGGAGTTTAATTCAAAAAATCGCTGCTAAATATATTCTTTCGTCAAGTCAAATCACAGTCTCATCAATTGAACAAAACGGCTTAACATCATTTCAAATCATGCCATTCTTTGATGAAAATACGGAAGAATTCGATCAAAAAATGGATCAAATCGATGCTGATGTAGGATTTCTTCCGATAAAATCTTGACTTTTCTTATTTCCTCTTTTTTTTCTAGTTGAATTCACACGTATTTCGTGAAGTTCTACCATCCGTTGTCGATGTCATTGACAGTGATAAAACACCATCGACATCAGCACGTTATCCATGGTGTTCGAAACTACGACGTTTCGTTCGATCAAGACCGATGATCTTTGCCACAGTTGCCGTTTTGTCAACCGTTGGATTAATCTTCTTAATTGCTTACTTCCACGTAATTTCTTCGAATTAAAATTTACGTAAATTAAAATGATTTTTCTTATTCTAGAGCAATCGTCGTCAATGGCAATTGATTAGCCGAACAGATGTAATTTTCTTTTATAAAAAAAAAAAAACTTTCTTTTTTACTAAATATTTTTGTTTCTAGTCGAAATTACCAATCTATGAAGCAAGCTATACGCTTACACAAGGCGATGAAGAGCGTGATTATGCTGGCAAACATATAATTATCGACAGTGCTGGTTTACATTCATCAAATGATAAACGTGCATTGCTTTAAATATTCATAAACAAGAAAACATTCTTCTCATTTTCATATATTTTCAGCCACCGTTTTAATTCATCCTCAAGTTTTCTCTCTTTTTTTCCTTTTTTCTGTTCTCGTCTCAATTCAATTGTTGTAATAGTGAAACAAGATTTACACTTTTTCTTTCTTTTTATTCGATGTCATTCTAATAAATATACTCGTCATAATTTTTAATAATATAAATCATATTTCAAAACGAGAAAAACAAAACGAAGGGAATTTAACTCGAAAGAAAAAGGTGTGCGTGCAAGTTTTTTATGCGTTTGTAAATTGGTTACATAAGAATTGATTAACATAGCATGTACTCTAAATTGACGACTAAATTATTCATTTGCAATTGTCCTCTCGCGTCTCACAAGGGATTTCGAATAGTTTACAATGACCAGTGTACGTCAAATGAATGATATATTCGGTTCTCAACGAATTTCAATTGAATACGACTGTGATTTGCCGGTCAAATCTAGAAGTCATTCGTTTCATTGCTATTGCCTATTGAATTTGTTTTGTTCTTTTGTTCTTTTTCTTGTTCTCTTTTCAATTCTATTGTTGTCATAGTGAAAAAGATCTTGATTGTCTTTTATTCAAAACCTTCATCAAGATTTTTAATAATATAAATCATATTGAAAACGAGCAAAAAACAAGGATTAGCATTTTTTCTTGATGTTACAGATAAAAAACGCCTTTTTTTAGTTTTACGATCGTCAATTTCACAATAGTTGAGTCTACCGAAATGATTTATTATTTATAGAAAATTTGTTGTAGATTACAACAACAAGAAAAAACGAAAGACAAAACATAGTAAGAACATAAGATTAATCTCTAAAGTTTCTTTGAAATGATTCTGTTTGAATGGGGAACAGAAGCAAAAAAAACATGTTTACTTTAATTGATGCCAAGATACAGAATATAGCCTTGAAATAACATTATATACATATAGATTTCAGGCGATGTTCGTTCTCTCTGTTTTTTTTTGTTTCATAAAGAAAAAAGAATAAATTCATTGTGTGCAAAAAAATCGATTTTTTTTCTTAGATATTCTTTATATAGATTTGTTGGTAGAGCGTCGTGAAGCAAAACTCAGTTGCTCATTCGTTTCTTGTGTCAACCGAAGCAATTCAACATCTTAAAAGCAAACAAATCATTTTCTAGCAACAGAAAAAAATCTTTCAATCGTCTTAGTTATTCTTCTTTTTTCTTCATTTACTATATAACGTACATTTTAAAACAGAATGTCGTCGCCAAGACCTCCTACTAATAATACCGATAAACCATCATCGCGTGTTCAATCGGCAAGTAAACAAACAACTGAAGAAACATCGACACAAAATAACAATGCAACCGAAAAACAATCATCTCGTCCGCCCTCAGCCGTAAAAATGCCAGCTGCGGACGAATCCAATCCAGCGTCGATTGGTACACTCATAGCTAATGTCTCGCCGAGTGCCCCTGTTGATGACAGTAATCAATCGACTGAAGCACGACCTGCATCAGCAGCTAAAACAACATCAAGTCGGCCACCGTCTGCAGCCGTAGCTGCTACGAACAACACTGATGCAAATGCGAACACGACTGAAAATAAGTCACGAGGTTCTCGACCATCGTCGGCTGCTCAAACAACCGATGGTACAGCAGACCATGGTTACTCGATTGTAACAACAACTCCTCAATCAACATCGGACAATACAAATGGTAAAACATCGTCTCGACCACCGTCTGCAAATCAAAAGCCACCTTCACGCCCATCGTCACCTGCTCAAAAAACAACTGAAGCAAATGCTACGTCTGGCTCACGCCCACCGTCAGCTGCAGCAGCGAAGCCGGCTACTGGATCGCGACCTCCATCGGCAGCTCCAGCTCCAGCTGGCTCACGTCCATCAACTGCCAGCCAAAAAACAGATTCTACTACTGTCAATGAATCAGCTAATAACACGCCTGTTCCGACTGGTTCACGACCATCTTCAGCTGCACAAAAACAAACTACTACAACTACTGAACCAGAAAAATCGACAGCATTATTTGCTGCCGATGATCCAAATGTTACTCAACCCGTTATCGGACCTCCAACAACTGCAACAGCTGAAACACTAGCCGAAGCTGTTCCACTTGTTTCCCTCAACGAACAAAGTACTCCTGCAGATCCTGCCACTGCTGAAAACACAACAACAGCACCCTCAAGTAATAATGCTTAATCATTTTGACATTTATCTTCCGTAGAAAAAAGAATCAAACGCTTTCATTTTCTTTTATTTTGTCATTTAATATATGATATATATATATTGCATCAAAAAAAGGACCGATTAGTGTTGATTTGTTTTTTTTTAAATTAATTACTGTGTGTGGAACGTAAAAGAGACTGAAAACAAAAATCAAATAAAAAAAAAAGAATCTGACACCAAAACGACGATGATATCATTTCGGATTAATTTCGCCATTTTGTGCTCTACAAATAAAACCCAATCAAATGCAAACGTTTTTCAAACAAACAAACTTCTAATAATCCTGTCGCTGTATTAAATGACGGATGATCATGTGGAATACGTCGGCGTAGATTTTCTAATAGAAATCGGTCACGTAAATCATTTGCTACTGTCTAAAAGAAACATTCTTTTGATATTATCAACAACAAAAAAAAAACAAAACAAATAGTTTACATATATTGCCACATCATAGTTATGGAATTTTTCGGCGTAATAAATTCGTCGATCAGGATCAGGAATCATCTTAAGAAATTGTTCAGCTCGTTCACCTGCTTTGGTTTCACTTTCACCACTATGTAATACCCATTTGTACACCATATCAGCTAGATATTCAGGTGCAATGATATATTTCTTTCCGAAAATACCCTTAGGAGAGAACGAAAACAATTTCTTCGAAAATATTCAATTTGGCTTTTTTTCTACTTGATGAATAGCTTGATGAACAAAATCATTATAATACTGTCGTATTCCGCAGCTCATAATAACCGATAATTTTCCGCACATAATCATTTCTGGAGACATATGAAATGTTGATTCATATTCTCGACTACGATCGATTTCCTAGACAATGAAAACAAAAGGAGCATTTCAATATTGTCGAGTAGAAGAATCTTACCACTCGGCCCGATGTCGGCCTTTGTTTCGATCTTAAGAAATCTTCTTTATACACTGCTTTATATGCGTCTAAAACTGTACGATGTTGTTGTGTCTAACAAAAAAAAAAGAAATTGAGAGAAATAATTTGTTTATCAAATTTACTCGACTAGCTTCGTTTTGTTTGAGAAGCAGCAGACGTTGTTCAGCCAATTGTAAGTGCCACCACGGATGTGATCCGAGTTCACTAAACAAAAACATGTAAAAAAAAACAATTCATTTTAACTTTTGTTGTTTTACGTTGCTGCTTGATCTACTAATGCCATTTTCGTGCTTAGATCATCCGTTTGACTGGCTTGTTGAAGACGAATCATCTAAAAATCTTATTTTCTGCGCTGATCATTTCTCTTTGAAACGTTTACTCACTGCAGCGGCTTCATTTCGACCGAATTGTCTATAAGAAGAAAAAAGAAAATATTTCATCTTTAAAATAAGAAGAAATTACTTCAACATTGCAATATAGTAATCATTGCTTAATCTTAATTTAGCCATATTTGTATAATTATTCACAGCGGATGGATATTGCTTGATTAATTCGTAGAATAATGGTTTTGAAAGTGTATTTTCGAGGAAGATAATGACCTGAACATATTTTCTGAATAGTTATTGAAACAAAACAAAACTTTGAACATTTCTCTACCGGAACAGTTACACTTGGTGAATTGAATGATAGTGCAATGCGTAATAATGAAGCTTTCCTATCATATTCTCGAATTCCACTTAAATCAACAGACTTTTAAAACAAAAACATATAATCATTGAATTGAATTGAATTGATTCATTTCTTTGTATGTTTACTTTTTTTTGTAATAGTTGTCGACAAAGAGCTTCCATTTCATTATCAGTGGCTGTGTTTCCCTCTCGTTTTGAACTATCATCTAAAGAGAGAGATGAAGAGCTTTTCTTTGTTTGTCATCTGTAGAAAACAACATACGATAGTCTTCGGAAGTTGGTGCCCATTGACCAGTGGAATGTGAATCAACTGCTACCGGTGGTTGATGATATCGAGCAGCTAAAAGAAAATTTCAAAAGAAAAATTCGATAAAATCAATCATTCGAAATTACCATGTTTTTGCTTAAGTTTTAATTTCGGTGAATCGGAATTATACTCAGGTAGATTTTGTAACGAAACAGTTTCGCCTTGTTCTCCTAATTCTCTATGATAGTAACTTGAGGGTAGATCACTTAATGACGATAGAGATCCATGAAAAACTTTACTATTCGTAAGATTAAATGTTTTCTCGACCTTTTCTCCAACTTTTCGCAATAAATTCTGAGATTTTTTCAATGTTTTAGGACTCAAGTTATTCATTTTATGGACTCGTGATTTTTTCTTTCTCTCTCTCTCTGTTTAATGTCGACAGTTGTGGTACTATTTGGCTCTCTTTTTGTTGTTATTCTTATCGCATCAATAAAAGGTTATTGCAATGAGAGAGAAAAAAAAGAACATATTTTCATCTACGTATGTGTCTTACATTCTGTAGATTGTCCGACAGTACGCGACGATTGTGCTGATGGCTTCGAAGGTTTTGTTTGGTTAATCACTGATCTTGTTACAGGTGCAGACGTCGGAGTAGGTATAGGTTGAGTTGATGCTGCTGCTGCTGTTGTTGTTGTTGTTGGACGGTAACGAGCAGATAGCGCAGGAGTTGCACGACTTGAATCCAATAAACTCTCCTAGAAAATCGATTTTTTTTATAATAAGTTGATTCAAAATTGTTAGATTTATTTCAGCTGGTGAGCACATAGCAATAAAAGAAGTTAGTCGACTTAAAGTTTACACACACAGTTACCCATGATGAAACAACAGAAACTTACTGTCTGAGGATTTGTTTTTTTAAAACGCTATATTAGATAGTTGATGGAAATCAAACGAAAACAATTCGTCAATCAGTAGACTTACATCAATCGAATCCCCATCATCAGAAAATGGACGTGGAACATTTTTCACAGATGAACTCCAGTAATCATCATCAGCCATGTCGAGTTTTATCTAAAACGGAATGACAAAATGTGTTTTTTTTTATTTATTTCGCTATAATACAGTGTGTGAAAATGCGCTTTCTGTTGTTGGTTTACAGCTTACAGCTTTCAATTCAAGAAGAAAACCAATACATAAAATGTAAAATGAGATCAGTAAAATGACTACAAATAATAAATGAGAGAGAATAGCGATGAAATTGGTGCATGATAATGAAAAGAAAAGGAAACAACAATAAGATTAAAGATTATTAATAAAATATTTCACTGTTGCGAGAAATAAAACGAAAAAGACAAAGAAATTATGCAGGATTATTAGTTTTTTTAATTAGATTTAAAGCTTGGATTATTGCTTGTGGATCTTTACGAGCTTTGGCCGCATAATTTTCCAATGTATCAGCTGCTTCATATTGACCTTGTCGTCGATATAATAAACTTAGATTTTTCAATGTTGTTGTGACTGTTGGTGTATCAGCACGTATTGTTTTATACCAGCCACCTTGTGCATCATATGTTCCGCTACTATTCGGATTTGCTGATGAATCTGCTGTATGTATTGTACCGAATTCTTTTTCATGAGCTCGTGTAAGAACTTCTTTATATAATTGTTCGGCTTCTTTGTATTTTTGTTGTTTGAGATAGGCTGATGCGAGATTATTCTTTGTTTTGGCAACATTTGGATCGTCAATGCCTAAACTTTTCGTATAGATTTCAATCGCACGTTTGTAATACATTTCGACATCATCATATTTGCCCTGATTTTGACAGAGTAAAGCAAGATTATTCAGCTGTTTAGCCACATCAGGATGTGATGAACCTAAACATTTCTCTCGAATTTCTAACGCACGTTTACAAAGTGGTTCAGCTTCTTTGAATTTATTTCGTTTGCCATAGAGAACAGCGAGATTATTTAATGTTGCAGCTACAGCTGGATGATCCGAGCCAAGTGTTTTCTCTCGTATGGCAAGTGCATCATTAAGTAAAGCACTTGCTTCTTTAAATTTCGATTGATCTCGATAGACAAGTGCGAGAATATTCAACATTGTTGCAACATCGGGATCTTCAATTAAACAAAAAATAAACAAAGAAGAAAAACAAGAGTTAATCGACATACGTTGATGTCCAGATGTTTTTTCTAGATCTTCTAAAGCTTGCCGACAGAGAGGCACAGCGACTTCATATCGACCTTGCGATGCATATTGAATAACAAGATTATGTAGAGTTTTTAATCGTGCTGGTATTTCATAACCAGTCGATGAAATAAACGAGCCTGTTGCTAATTGAGATGCTGACATAAGATCGGCGTAGGAACCGAACTTTCTCGATGGATCTTGTGGATCAATATCAATATCTTGACCATTATCATTTTCATCAGCTGGAAAAAGATCATTGACTAAATCTTGATTGGTTGCTGATTGATTTGTTGAATTTATTTGACCATTGGAATTTTCATTATCAATATCATATTGTTTAACTTCTTTGAGAAATTTCAAATGTTCAATTTCAACTGAATAAGCCGCATTGGTTTGTTCACAATCGTGAAGTTTCTTTTGACTCGATGCTAATTCATCGCGTAGCCAAGCATTTTCTTGACATAAACGTTTAACTTGCGTGCGTAGTTTATGTTTTTCAGCTTCGAGATTCTGTAAATGATTGCCTAATTGCATCATGACTTGTGCTTCGCCTATGCCTAATTCAATCATATCCATCGACTTTCTAAGTAGACCCACTTTTTCTTCGATTTTATTCTTTTCAATTGCTGATAATTTCGCATTGGAAGTCACAATTGTATCCAACATTTTGCCATGTTCATTTTTTAAAGCATCAAGTCCTTGAATAACACTTTTAGTTGATTGAAGAATATCGTCTTGACTCATCACGTTTTGTTCGCCTTTCAAAACCTCGGAAATATCATATCATTCTAAACGAAATAAGAAAAAAAGAATAATTAACATTTATCGTGGCAACAGCTGGACGAATCATTAATACTAAAACGACGAACACATCGTATAGCTACTAGATCCTCGTTTAATCTTTAATAACACAGGTGTATTGTCAATAGAGGTCAAGGACTAATCGATTTGTTCAGTTTATTAGTAGAATATGATTAAGTGTAAAGATATGTTACTCATGTTGTGCAACAATAACAACAGAACATGGTCTATTTGATATTCTGTCAAAAAAAAGGAGAACGAGTAACAGGCCAAACGGCTTTTTTTTCGTTCGTTTACTACTATCGGAGGAGGATGATTCATTAGCATAAACTAATAAAAAACAAATAAGCCAATGGAATCGAGTTTTGATTGATTGATATTTTTTCTCGTTTCGATCGAATTTTTCTACGATGAAATCATCGAGGATTTTCTACGAATTGCTTGGATTTAATTCGAATCACTTTTGACAAACTAGATGTCGACAGATGATGAGAAAATCATTGATTGGCTTGGTATTTAACGCTTCGCAACAGACAGATTTCTGTCTGTCTGAATGAACTAACTATCTATATTCAAGAAACAGACAAAAAAAATGATCTACGGTCCTGATGCATCGAAATGTCCGATAAAAAAACAGGTTTTAAATGCAGGCAAAGAGCCATTGATTGAATTCTGCGATGAAATGAAAGTCTGTTCAAGTTCGATTTTGTATCTATTTTCTTTGGATATTGAATTTATATTTAGATTTTCTTCCATTTTCTAACAACGAAACAAGATGGTACAGTTATTGATGATTCTCGAAAATATAAAAAACCAATGGAAATTACTTTGGGTCATAAATTTAAACTTGAATGTTGGGAAACATGTTTGAAAACGATGCGTTTAGGAGAAATTGCTAAATTTTCAGTTGATAAAGAGGTACGGTTGTGTTAATCTGTGGAAGAGAAAATTGCTCAAGGTCATTTCCGTTATTTCAGTTAACCGGAAATTATCCAACTGTTGCTAAACAAATTCGTGATTTTTATAAAAATCAAATGAAAGAACATAAACATGACGATGAACATGAACATCATCATTGTTGTGGATTTATGGCACTTGAACAAGGTCTTGGACATGAAGATCTCGATAAACTTATGCGAAATCCCGAAGAACTTGATTTTACTTTTGGTAAAACATCGCAGTTTTCTTCTTCTTCTTCTTCTAAAGTTTGTTTTCGATTCAGAATTGATCAAAGTTCTCCGACCGGGTGAATACGAAAAAGATACTTATTTGTTAAATGACGAGGAGAAAAAACAACAAATTCCCGAATTAAAACAAGCTGGAAACAATCTATACAATGCTGGCGAATACGAACAAGCAGCTCAAAAATACGGACAAGCGTTACAATTTTTCGAAGATCTCATGCTCAAGTAAAATTCTCGATGAAATTTTTATTCGATATGAATTCTTTTTTTTTGTTGTTTGAAGAGAAAAACCACATGATGTCGAATGGCGTGAATTCGATGTTCAACGTCGTCCAATACTTCTAAATTTTATTCAATGTAAATTAAAACTCAACGATTTCTATTCAGCTATCGAACATGCAACAACTGTACTCGACAGTGATCCAATGAATGTCAAAGCTCGATATCGTCGAGCTAAAGCACACATTGCTGTTTGGAATGTAGAACAAGGCAAATCGGATTATAATTTTCTTTTAACAAACAACAATGATATCGATGACAATCTTCGAAAATTAATTCAATATGATTTACAACAATTAGTTCAAATTGAACAAGACAAATATAAAGAGGAAAAGGCACGTTTAGCTGGGAAATTATTTACTTAAAATATCTTTCGAAGAAGTTGGTAGAACAGTTAAATGTACATTCGTTTTCGGATATTTCTCAGTCAAAACATTAATAAATTGTTCGGAACCATATTTAACTTCATTGTGTTTATCGAAAATATCACACCGTAGACCATAACAAAGATTACCATCGATTTCATCGCTATCATAATAGAGCGTAAATGGTATTGGAAAATAATCACAATTGTCTAATTTAACATGTGAAACGATAAATCGTTGAGGTATATGAGGAAAATCGATGCGTGTCCAATCCCAAAGTGTTATATCGCATAGAGTAACAATGACAGTATCTGTCGGATCTAAGACACAATTATTATCGATATTTTTAATGACACCACATAGAGTTTGACGAGTCATTTGACTTTCTCGTCGTTCCAATGTCGAATTTTCTAAATAGAAATAATTTTTCAAAAAAAAATATATATAGATTTCTTTTTTATATATCGATGATATACTTTGTTTGCTCATGATGATGATGAATAATCGTTCTATTCTTATTGCATGATGTCTCGAACTCGTTTTTTTTCTCCGATGTAATGATTGAGATTTTCTCGTTTCCATCGGAAGAGAAAGAGAGAGAGAGAAGAAAAAAAAATCAGTTATCGTTATTGATTGTTTCCATGCATCCTTCCAATAGGAAATGAACTTCTCGAGTAATCTCGTTTATTATGGACGTGTTTCATTTTTAATTAAAACAAAGCTTGATTTTATTCAGACAAAATAGCAAAAAGAGAACAAACGAACGAAAAACTACAGTTCAGTACGACTGCCAGATAGACCAGGTCCTGCAAAAAAAGAATAAATATCGACGACGATGTTTCTGAATCATGACAAGAATTGACTTGTTTACCTCGTTGTCTTTTAATTTTTTCTTTCGGTTTTTTCTTTGATTTTTCTTCGGTTACGATGGGTTTTTTCTATAGAACGAGATCGAACAATAAATAAAATAGAACGAACAAGAAAAGCTGATGCACCTGTTGATCAGCTTTGTAAACATATGGATTGTGATATGTCGACGATTTTTCGATGAGATTCAATTCCTGAGCCATCTAAAGAAGAAAAATTCAAATCAAAATTGAGTTTTCTTTTTTCGAAAATTACCAGAGATAAGATTTCCAAAGATTTTTCATCATAAAAATCCGTCTCAGCTGCAAATGAATAACACCATGAAGTCAATGTTCGACGTTGTTGATCTTTATCGTAGAAACGATGAAATACATCGGGAAAGAATAGAGCAAGGTCGCCGAGAAATAAAACATTTTCTAATAATAACGAGAGTTCTAAATGAATAATTCAAAAAAAAACACAAGATGACATTCGATTAATTAATGAAAATGAACTCACGTTCACGAGTTGATTCATCCGTTGGAAATGGTGAGACTGATGGAACAAAACCAGCACTTGTCAATGCTATTCGACTGTCGTTTAACACTTTAAATAATTGATCGGTTAGCATTTGAACCGCTTTATATCGTTTGACATCGGTGGGCATTTGTCCTAGTGTTTGAATGATATGATGATGTTCTTTACGTTTGGTTTTGAACAGGCCTTGATCTAGTTTTTTTTTTCGAAGGGAAAAGAAAAATGAGTTAAGGAAAAAAATGTATTTCGCTTTTGTTAGAAAGAGAAGAAGAAGTTGATGGTGATGAACAATTAAAAGGACAGAAACTAAATGCAAAATTTCTTTTTTTTCTAGGAGATAAATTGACAGGATTGACGATTGTTCGACGAGTTAGCGGATCATTTGATCGAGGAGAAAATCTCGGCGAATCTGAATTTGAATGATCCGTTTCCATGAATATTCGTAACAGAAAATCTCCGTCCCTATTCGGCTATGCGAAAAAAACGGTAAATTATTAATTCTTTTTATATGAAATAATACCTCGTAGGTACTTGGAATAATCAGATATTTTCCCGGTAGTACTCGAAGATATAAACTGACTTCTCGACGATTCACATACGAGCCTGTATAACCAATATATTCGAGATCATCATCTCCATATTTTCGATGTTTAGCATCCATCGAATGATCGGTTTTAATTTGATAGATTCGAGCTTGAATGTAATCATATCTATCCAATGGATTATCTGTTGTTTTCAATCGATTATATTTCTGCATTAATGATATTACAATTGCACATTTCTTTGTTTCGATTTCATATTGTGGATTAAGCCAATACTGACATCCGTGTTCACATTCAGTCACACATCGACCACCACTCGAAACATTTCGAATCCATCGTCCTTCGAATGAAAGACACGACCAAGTCTTTCGTTGAGAATCAGTTGTGACTGAATTTGGTATTGACATGCAGATCGATGTTCGATGATCTTTGAGAATAGATTGCGTTTGTGGAGATGAGGGTGATGAAAATGAATTATTTAATTGAAGTTCTTCTTCGAATGTATCAGGTGAGAGATGACAAATTTCGAGAATATCGAATTCATCGAAGAAATCATCAAATGTCATCCAAAACTAAACAATGAACTAAAGATTAATGACATCAATCTTCCAATCGTACTTCTCCATCTTCAGATTCTTGCCAGGACATTCGTCGTTTTTGATTATCATCTAAATGTTTCCATCTTTTATCTCGATCATTCCATGCTCCTTCCCATTCGATTTCATTTGCCCAAGGATTTCTCAAACGTATCATTGGCAAAATTCGATCTTTCAGCTGGAGATATCTCGCAGCTGTGACTGAATATGAATGGCCAACGACGAGACCATTGGGTTTGATTTGTTCGAAATCAGATCCATCATTTTGAGGATTAATTGAACATGCCATTAGACATGCATGTTTTAAACTATCCGAGAGAAAACGAAAGAATTCTTTTCGATGTTTAATCGATTCGTTCAATTTAAAACGTTGTTCAACGCCGGCAGTCAGATCTGTAAATGCTTCAATCGGTGCACCACCATTCAAATTGCTATAACCACCATTCATCTTTGCATAAGCTTTTTCAATGAGAGCAACCCAAAATTCTTCAGGTTCTTGTCGATTCCATGAACACCATGGTTGTAAAGTTTGTCGATTGAATGGCAGACGATCATCGATAATAACATCGTACCAAATACCAAATTGCCAAAAATGAAAATGAAATAGACCTGTATAACCGTGATTTTTATCGAATGTTTGATCTAATGGAACGACACGTTCGAAGATTTGCTGATGACAAGTAAGATTAGCTATGGCAACGACAAACCAACAATCGGAGAGATCACCTTGACCAGGATCACGACGATGTGGTGTATTGAGAAAGAATTTCGGATGATCGATAACATCATAGGGACGACGCCAAATGAGATTTTCTTGACGAGAAAATGCTTGTTCAGGAGGAAATTTTGGATCGATAAAGAGAGTTTTGTTTTGTAAACATTCTTGTTTCAATTGTTCATAGTTCTGATCAAGAAATGGTATAAACTGAATTGATTTATTTGAACTAGACATTGAGGGAGAAAAAAAAATTTGAAAACAAATTCCCGCGAAAAAAGGATACAAGCTTGAAAATCATTTGTTGCTGGTTGACATTCAGTGTATGAGACACTGAGAATAATGACAAAAGTCAAAAATAACATCTACAATACATGAGAATGCTCTTTAAATTGATCTGCAATTAGAAGAAGTAAACGAATAATATTGATAACGATCGGTTGAAGAATATCTGAATTTCGAACGATATGTACGCCGTAGAGACGTTCGAGAAGAAGTTGATAGAGATGTGAAAGTTTATCAAACGCATTGTAGACATCATTAGTTGATGAATGATTTTGATTTTCTGCTGATGTTTCAGGATAGAATTGAAACGACGATGTTAAATGTGATTCATGATCATGAATATGACGTTGTGAATGATACCGTGTTGTAATGAGATGTTTTGGTTGTTGATATTTGTTGAGTTTCGATTGAAATAATTTAATTCGATCATAGATTTGATCATCAATGACTATATAATCATTCATTGATCGTAATCGAGCAGCATTTAATGAACGTAATAGACTTTTAATAAGTCGACATGATTGTGATAAACGTTGAAGATATTTATCAATATCAGAAAATATATTATAATTTAATTTACAAGGTTTTATTAATGCCGATTGTTCATTAGTTTGCTGACGATCGGAAAAATATTTCTTCAATCGATCATTTTCAAGAAAATGAACGGATAGATCGAAAAGTTCAAAAGTACGTTTCAAAAGAACTGAAATAATCGACTTAGCTTCCGAAAGAAACAAAGGTGTTCGTGAACACATTTATATGTGATGAAAAAAGAAAAATAACTGAACAAATCGCGCCTAATCATTTTCAATAATAATTTACATTACACATGTAACATAACGACAAGGTACAATTTACTGACCACTAATAAATTTTACTAGATGTCGCAATACTTCAAATATAATTTTTGTTAAACGTCAATTTTGATAAATGACTATATGTTAACCTTTTTGAGAATCATTACCGAAAGGAATGTAAATATAGATACAAATTATAGTTATCTGAATTCATAACAATGTAAATATTCAAATAAATCAAAAATAAGTTCATTTGATAAATCTTCCAAACATGTCACTGTTTGTTCCTCACTTTGACATTCTTCGTAGTCGATCTTTCGTTTGATTCCAGTCATACTCAATATCCAATGGTCGGCCTTTTCACTGTGAAAATGTTTGATTTTGATGGTTTATGATGGGAAAGGAGTAAATTGTCTTCTTTGAAAGTTTTTTTACCGGCCCGTTACTGTCAACATCAAAAATTATTTTATATATCCCTTCTGTCGATACACTCAAAAAGTTTCACTAATGCACGATTTAGAAAAAAAACATGAAGCAAAAATTTTTTCCATTTCGAACCCAAAGTCATTGAGAGTGTCATCCAGTTATATTACTCAATGTCACGGTAATAAAAAAACGGATGATTTCTACTGAAAGTGAAAGAAATTAAAGTGGAAACATGTATTACTTTTATAAACTATATCAAAAACTGATTAAGTATTATTATATTCAGATTAAAAATTGGACGGATACAAATGAGAAAGAAAGGAAAAAAAACAAAAGAGATTATATTATGTAAAATAATAAGCAAGTTCTTCTTCTTCTTCGTTGGTTTTGTTGATTGTATCTTGATCGGTTTTTTTCAATTCTGGTGGTCGTGATCGTTCAGCAATCGGTCGACCAACATGTTTCTTCGGTGGCTCCTTAGCACGTAATGCTGCTTTACGTTTCTTCTCTTCATTAGCACGTTCTTCTTCTAATTTCTTTTGTTCACGTAAACGAATACGTCGTTCTTTTTCTTTCGATTTTTCAGCTTCTTGTAAACGTACAGGATCCATAATATCAATTTCTTGAAATAATTCTTCGAGACGATTTTCAATTGAAGCAAGATTTTTCAATGGATCATTTGTTACTGGATTTTCATTGAAAATTTTCTTATAAACATCACCAATAACCGCTGATAGTTGTGCTAGATATTCATCTTGTTTACCATCATCATTGACTAATGAATGTGCTCTATTTACGAAAGAGAAACGAAATTTTCGCTAGAAAAGAAGAATTTCGTACCCAACTTTAGCCATGAGTTCTTTTTCTTTTTGTTCTTCTAATGCAATCGTTTGTTCCAAGAAATTAACTTGTCTTTGTAGAGATTCAGTTTCAAGATTCTTCTTTGCCATTGTTACCTGTAATTCTCGTGTTATTTCTTCTAATTGTTCTTCATGATCTTGACTATTTTGTATCAATGAGAGATTCTGTTCTTCTAATTCAGTAAATATCGCTAATAATTGTTGAGGATCAGTAAAAAATAATTCGAAATCATTCTCAAGATCAACCATATTCATTTCTGATGGTGTTTTAGCCAGTTCCAATTCACTGCTAGCATTTTTACTACTTAAATCAGCATCTCGAGATGAACCTGACGAACGACGTCGTGTACCGGCCGCTTTTTGTGTTGGCGGGCCAGTACGTTTGGCTGCTTTGGGATCGACAACTCGACTTTGTGGTCGACTACCCGATTTACTCATCTGTTCATCGGATAGTGACGAGTGTGTATCGAGTTTCGAACGAGATAGACGTTCGAGTTCGAGTTTTCTTCGTCGTTCTTCTTTCCATTCCTTGAAAAGAAAAACGATGATAAACAAAAAAAAACTTGAATAAATCAAAATCTTACAATCGGAGTAATTTGATCGAGAAATTGTTTGTATTGTTTCAATTCATTGAGTTCATCTTCTCGTCGAACTAATTCACTTTTCAATGCTGTTATTTGTCCGTGCAAACGTTTGATTTCACCGACTTTTTCAAGTTTTTTTCGAGCTTCTTCATCGGCTCTATTCACAATACAAACATCAAAATCAATAAATGAAAAAAAACAAAATCATTTTCTTACAAACGAGCAGCTTCATTCGCATTTTTATTATTTGCAGCAAGAAATTGATCGAACATATGCTTTTAAAATAAACCCGATTTTTCATTCGTATTTGAACTCTTCAACTTACCGCATCTTCTTCAAGATCTTTCTCAGCTTTTTCAATTCGCTGTTCTTCAGCAGTAGTTATTTCTTCTAATTTTCTCATTTCAGTTCGTTTAACAGTTAATTCATACTGTAAAACGAACATATTTCGTTTTTTCTCAATAAAATCTTGTAAACTCTCGTTTTCAACTCGTCGATTACGAGTAATTGCTACAAGCCAAGGTGCATTCTCTCGCATGGATGCAACACGATTTTCTTTATCTTGTGCGCGCTAAGAATAGAAATTTTTTTCGAAAAACAAAGAAGTTTTTTGTCTTGAAATTTTACTTCTTGATCAATTTCTTCATCGATCTCTTTCAACACCCGAAAACGTCGACCTTTCATCAAACGTTGAGCTTTCGAAAGTTTCTCATCAACTTTCAATGTTTTCATACGTTCACGTTCCTATCGAACGAAAAAGCAAACGAACGATTCAATTCGAAGAGATTTCTTCGAAATAATTTACTTCAGCTTTTTCACGTTTATCTCGTTGACTTAACGCACAGAAATCGACATCAGCCGAGAATTTAAATGGATTGATTTCTTCTTTCTTTTTCAGATCTGGTAATGGTTGAGCTTGATGAAACGACAACGATTTCGAGAGACTCGTTGGTCGTGCTTCACTTTCGGCAGGATGATCGGACAGACGTGTTTCAGCTTTGTTATCACCATCGCGGAATGTCACTTTGGATGTTGCTCGAGAACCGAGACCGTGCTTAGCTGAACTCGGAGCAGGTTTATCTACGAGCGGAGTATCACTTGCGACCACGGACGACATGATCGATTATCTAGAACTAAAAATATATCTAAGATACGCTGCATCAGCGAGATGAAAAAAAAAGAAGATAATGCAATATTTTTTGGTTTAACACACACACATACAGAGAACTTAATTATAAAAAGAAAAAGATAGCAATTGCACGCTAAACTATCTAATGCCATCCACCTTTTTGTAAGAGTTTGTCTTCATTAAGAACTGTTTGCCAATCGAGTTCGAAATATTTCTTATCATAACCTTCGATTAAATCCCATTCTTCATTTTTTTCACTTAATGTTCGAGATATTTGCGGTAGAATACCGACAACTTGTTTGATTGGTATGACTTGTAAACGACCGGATCGTGATGGATCGTCGGGCAAAAGTATACCTAATTTACGAAGAAATTCAAGTGCTTGTTCACTGTTAAAATTAATGTTCGTATTTGTTTTCGTTCGAATCCAATTTTCAATTTCTAATTCAAGAATTTTGCTTGTTAAATCAGCATTCTCTTTTTGTCTCCATCGGATAATAGCATACGTAAGTAAACTAAACGAAATCATCAAAAATAAAACAAAAACAAAACCGATTTTTCCAACTTACACTTCTTTACTCAATTCATCTTCAGCTCGATCGATAATCATTCCTAATAGTTGTTTATTCGAAGCAAGATTTTTATAAAATAAAATTCTATTCATATTCGAAAGATAATTGATCTTGGTTTGAAACGCATTTTTAAACGACAAAAGTCCTAAGATAATACTCAAACTCGTACCACCAACAACTAAACCTTGTAATTGAAAATTAGCCATTGTTGTTATAAGATGTGCAACAGCTGTACTCGCTGCAACGAAACCTGTCGACCAAATTAAACGTTGTTCACGTCGGCCAATTTGTAATTTACCAATGGGCAATAATTGCGGAAGATTTTGTAATGGAATATCTCGAAAAGCTTTTAAATACAAACGATCTTGTCCTTTGAGACGAACAGCGAGAATAACACGTTTAAAATAATCCATCGATGCCAATGGATTGGTTTTTCGAAAGAATTTCTTCACACGTGATCGTTCTTCAATTGGTATTTGTTCTCGACCGAGAACCCAAAATTTCAAAACATCATAATCGTAACCGTTGATTTTAACATTAATATACGATGATGGTGACGATGATGTTTTTTGTAGAAGAAAATTTTCAAGAAGAACTTCTCGTGGTAATTCACGAAAATTCGATCGATGAAGAAGATCATCGATTTTTTGTAAAAGCCAATATTCATTGTCTAAACGTTCACGTGCCGATAGACGCTGACTATCGACCGAATCATGATCAGGATTCAATGGATTGAAAAGTGTTTTTAATTCGTTTAAAATCGGATGATAACGTTGAACAACAGCACTATCGAAACCTTTGCAAAGTTCGTGAAATAGAAGACGTTCTTCGTCACTATCGATTATTTGATAATCAGTAGCTAATAAACGAATTAATGATGGTCGAGTTAACTAGATGAGAAGAAGAAGAAAACTAAATAGATTGATAAAAAGTGAATCGTACTGGAAGAAAATGTTCACGTGTTGTTGCAAGATTGATAGTTGAAGGTTGAGACTTTCTATTCGACGGGAAAAAAGGCAAACCCGATCGAATACTATGAAGAAAAGCTGAAAATCGAGATGATGGTATACGTTCATCTTCATCCTCAGTTTTTGTTGTTGACTGTTCACTAGCTAAGGGTGGTGCTGGTGATTTAAGAGGTACACCGGGTAGAACAAATGTATTTGCTGGCCGTTGAACATTGAGAAACTCATCAGGTGGAGCTTGTGTTTCACTCGATCTTGGATAGGGTAATGTTGATAGAGATGTACGAAATTGAAGAAATCTGCAATAGAATGCAGTTTGACGGGAAGAAAAACTTACTAACATCTAGAATAACAAATGAGATAGCAACCGTAACAACGTTGTTTTTTCACGAGAAATATGGGTTTGATCAATCGAATGGTTGTTTAGATGTCGTTAGTTATTTATTATAGAAAAAGAAAAGACGGAGAGCATAGCAACAAAATGAATGTCAATGTGCTTGTCCACGGAATGGAAGGAGTGCTTCGATTTTTGGAATGAGTTTAAGTAATTCTTGATGAACTTCTTCATCTTCTTGAGTTTGTCGTTCACGTTTCAATAGAATCTTAGCAAATTCCATGGCTGCCGGTCGTGAATTTAATTCGATATAACATTTAATCAACATCAGCAGATTTTTACTATAGAATCCTGGCGAAATTTCTTCGGCGAGAAGAAATTTCTTCAAAGCATCATGAACAGTTCCTTGAGGTAATTCGCCATAGATCATTTTTGCTAAACGTCGTTTCCAACCGGATAATTGTGATACTTCCCAATACCACGAACCTAACAGATAATAACACGTCGGATCTTGTGGATTGAGTCGAATCGCTTCTTCGAAATGATCGAGTACTTCATAGGCACTACGAATTTGTTCATCCGTGCTCGTATATTGACTTTTTTCATTGAGCAAAATACCGTACCATTTATGAACAGAAAAGATATGATTACCAGGTACTAATGCTTGTTTAGCTTGTTCATAACCTTCTTCAACTAATTTCTTTTTCAATTGTTTATCTTTCGTAACTAATGAAAGTTTATAATAAATTCTAGAGAAAGAAACGTTTGTTTTTTTTTCGAATTTATCATCTGAATTTCAAAACAACAAACACTCTACCGAGCTATTCGCCAACGAATGTAATAACTTTGAAATAATTCGTTTGTTCGATTTTTTTCAATGAATTCATAAGCTTTTTCGAATTCTTCCTTATCAAACATCGCATCTAATTGTTCGACAATACTCGAAAGATCTATTTGTTCGATCAATTCAATAGTTGACGTGCAAAACTCAAAAAGAAAACAAACTTTTCGATTGATTTGCTTCGCTTGCATCAGCACGAACTACAAACCATAGTGGCAAAGCTACAAGTGGTAAACGTCGAGTGATTGCCGATGTATGTTTATGAACTAATGGCAAACATCGCCAGAGCTACGAGAGATTGGAGAAAATACAATCGATTATTGTTGAATTAGTTCTACCTGATTTCGATAGCGTGAGAAAAGAAAAAAATGACGTAACCACGTAAAAGAACGCATGAGATTATCTGAAAATATTCATTTATTTATTTATTTATTTATTCGGAATTATTTAATAAATATATAATAAAAACAAAAATTATTTACAAAGTATAATCACGCCAAATACTAAAAATCGAAAACATAAAGAATTCGATAGAATTAATTTAAAACGAAAGAAAGAATTACCTATATGTAACTTGACGATCATTCGGATAGAGTTGAATTAATTCGTACACACGTATTGGAGGATCTAATTCATGACGTAGAGCTCGTTCATACCGATCAATACGTGAAATGCCAGTGCACGGTCCAAATGTCATATCAAGGTCAAATTGTTTTAATATTTCTAAATCTTCGTTCGAAATTTTCTTCTCAATAGTACTAGTAGTCTGATTAGTTTTTGTCTTTTTCGAACTCGTTGTTATCATCTCATCCAGTGTTTTTTGCCGTTTGGCATTTTTCGACATCTAAATCAAAATACAGAAAAAAATAATACTTTTTTTGTTTGTTAATACTTCCTCTTGGTATTTATATGTAAATATATTTATATATATCAAAATGAAAAAAGAAAAAAGAAAAGTAACGGCACGCACACACACAAAGCGTACATAGACAAAATTGTTTCTATAAAAAAGAAAAAGACTTCTAAATCAAAAGAAACCGTGACTTTGAAAGAGAGCAAATACACAGGTACAATCTAGCTATCAATGAGAAGAGAAAGAGAGACTAATCGACTATAGATATACAGTTTTAAGTTCGTGAAGGATAAGTTCGAAGGAAATTATTAACTATCGACGGTACTTCGCCAGGCGAACGAGTAGCAATTGCTTTGGTCAATGGATTCAATGATGAAACACGAAGAAATGTACTTGTTTTAATTGCACGCATGGCCGTATTAGGTGTAGGTGCTACTGGACCGTCGAATGTTGGCGATGATGGTGGTGTAATAGTTATTTTATTTTGTATTTCTTCGATATCATTATCATCATGATTATTGATTGTGAGATTGTTGGCGAGCGTTTCGAATGTTCGAATGGACATTCCAACTAAACGTTGCATAACTTGTTGAAGAAGTGCACTGGTTTGTATTTGAGCACCATGAATAGGTGATGAGGGTGGTGTTGTTAGATCATCATTGTCATCAGGATCGGGAACATGAGAATATTTGGAATCAGAAAATAGTTCGAGAATATTAGGTCGAGTTGTTGAAGAAGATTCAGTTTCTTCGTGGTGGTGATCGTCGTCGTCTTCTTCTTTAACGTCGTTTAATAATTGGGCACGTGTATAAACACCGGGTATTGTTTGAAGACATGAGGAAAGACTTGGTTCAGCTAATTCTTGCCAACGTTTTAACATAGTTGAGCCTAAAGATTAGTTATTTCGAAATAATTGAACTTTAGTTGCCTAAGAATGTTACCTTCTAATCGTTTAACTAATCTTAATTTCGATGAAATCATCGTCGGTATTCGACGTTCGAATTGATATGTCGATGATGATCTAAACCGATCGATGTGTATATTCACACAAAAATCAAATCAATCTATACTTTGGATCGGGGATAGGTGAACATCGATGACAATACGGACAAGATGAAGCACTAATGCAAAGCGCAGGGTTCAAGCAAAACAAAGCACAACATTGAAAAACGATCTGTCTACCTGCTTAAACTTTCAGTGTCACTAAACGCCGAATCGTTAACAGTCGATTCTCCATCTGTATCACTTTGATCTCGTTTCGTTCGATGTTTATAAAGAGCTTTGATTGAATGTAGTTGTTCATCGGTTTGTACATTCGATGGACAAAGTTGATTGGGATCTTCGAGAATTTCTTCAAGTTCAGATTTAAGAGAATTTTCAATGCCCATGAAATTGGCATATTCAATAGGCGAGAGAAATATCGTATGACGAGATTGATTCGTTGAAAGATCAGTTAGAGATGTGGCTGGCGATGATTCGAGGAGTTTTTGTTGAAGATTATTAACTTGTGCTTGTGATTTATGAAGTTTATCGAGACATTCGCTGTAATTCTGTTCTAATTGTTGAATCTAATTTGAAAATGAAAGCATAAATACAAATATTTACATGCAAATCTACTGTTTTTTTTACTTTAGCTTCGTATTCGAGACGATTTTTGCCACTGATTGTAAGAAGATGTTTGAGTTCTTCATTTTCTTTTTTCAATTCCGTTAATCGACGACGAATTTCTCGCATCTAAATATCGAATAGATTTGAAAAAAAAACGTTTTCGAGATAAACATGTAACTTTACATCATAGGAAAGACGAAGAATTTCGTTGTTTTGTTTGGAATTTTCATCATTTTTTTTCAAAAATTCTTGTTGAAGATTGTCGATTTCAGCATTTGCATTTGCTTAAATATCAAAATCATTCGATAAATAAAAAGCTCGGACGATTTTATTCTACCTAAAGCATTAACGAAATTATCGACAATTGACTGTTCTTGATGTTCATAATTTTCAGCTTCGATTTTCAATTGAATAGTCTGAAGAAAAAAAACAATTTCTCATAAGCAAACAAAACAAACAAACGAAGCGTTCTACTTCGTCACGTAATTCTTGATTTTCTAATTCAAGATTTCGAATTTTTTGTTCATAATGTCGAACATCGAATTTACTGTAATCAAACAAAAATAATTAAATCGTCTTTTTTCTTATGCACGGTCATACTTCGTTTCTGAAGCTTGCATTTCATCTTCTTCCATGTCACTGTAGAATCGAATCAATCGTTCTTTAAGTAGCAAATCATGTTTCAATTGTTTAACAATTTCAGTTGTTTCATCAATATCTTTTTCAAGTAGTGTCACTTGTTTACGTAATGTATCATTATTTTCTAATAAGGTGTGACCTAACGTAACTGCCATTTGAAGATCATTCTCGCGTTCTTCTAACATGCGAGTAACGGCACTTATGTCATGATAGGTTTTGGTCATTTGACTTATTCGATTGCTAGATGAAGCTGAAAGCAAATTCGATGAGACACGAAAGTGAAAAAAAAATGATATTGATCTACCGTAATAGTCGAGTAGAGCACGAATTTGTGTGTTAGATAGGCCTTCGAATTCTGAACCGTCAATACGTGGAGTTTGAATGAAATCTTCGTTTGAACAAGCAAAATCTGTATCAGCGCGTAAGCGATATCGTGGGATGAGTTCTTGGACGAGACTGACAATTTCAACTTCGTCCAAATTTGATTGTGTATGAATGTCTAAATCATGTCAAATAGACACAATCAAAGTCAAGTGTGTTTTATTAGAAAAGAAAAAAAGAAATTGAGATCATAAAAAAAAAGAAAGAAAGAAAGAAATGGCAATCTTCGGAATAATCCTGAGATATATTTCTCTATGTGTATGTATATATACATATCATTACGTAAATCATCCATTAGTTTATTTCCTTGGCCTTGATCAAATCAATTTCTGTTTGTAGATGAGGTTAATTTGAGTTCGAGAGACTTACCCGTCAAGACTTCGCAATCGGCTGTTGACGGGCCTTTGCTTGGTGTCGTTGCATGGGACATAAAAACGGAGATTGTAAAGAAAGGAGAGAGAGAGCGATCGAGAGAGAGAGAGATTGAGTGTGTAACAAACGTGCACACGCACCACCGGAACGAAAGACAAGTGAACAATTATACGTTGGTGGCTAAGTGGATGCGAAGATGTAGAAAAAATAAAGAAGTACGTCGACGTCGTCGCATCTAAAATAAGAAAGCAGAACAAAAAAAGTGAAACAGTGAGAGGAGAAAGTGAACATCTACGCAATTGAACGAAAATGATTCTTCTCTCGCTCTCTCATTCTTTTCAAATGAACAAATACAATCGATCACACATATGTACTACACACAGCAAATTATTATATTACTGTTCGATTGCCTCCACATGTGTCGATTTATCTTCTGTTATGAAAATAAATGAATGAATAAATACATAACAAGTCTTCAATCTATGTCACTAGCATGACCAGAAAGAAAAACAAACAGAACTTTGAATTATAGGTCATTTTATGAACGTCAAGATGAATGTGAATAGTCCTATTGACCTTCGTTGTTTACTCTTCTATCTCGACACACGCAAATGCAAAAGAAAAACGTTTGTCTTTATTAAACACTAGACAATATACACTCGGGGGTCGATCTCGTTCTTTTTGTGTGTGTGTGTCTAACACATGTCTCTATATGATTAGATCAGGGTCGTTTATATTATCTATTTGCTGTGTTGTTAATACTGACAAACTTCGTCTGAATGATCACTTGAAAAATCATTCTCGAGGATATTGATTCAACAGTGTTTCCGGAATGTTGAATAATCGAAATAATTTTTGTTCGAAATCATCAAAAAAATGTAACGAACCGTAAATCGACTGACAAAGAAAAATAAATAAACAATAAGAAACAAACGAAGGATTCTTCGTTCGTCGATCGTAAAAAAAGGAACACGCAGAAAACCAATCGAATCAAAGCGCTAATCGCAATGGTAAATCGAAAGTAGCGACAGTTCATCGGGGATAGAATTTTCTTCTCATTCTATTTCACAGATATGAAAACAAATAATCGAACTTTACAATTAATTCAACAATGTGCACAACGTTTACGTTCAGACCAATTATCTGATTATGATTCGATTCTATCAGCTGTTGGAAATGCGCGTATTGTGCTTATTGGTGAAGCTTCTCATGGTTGACAAAAGATTTCTATGTGATAAATATAGTTGATTATACGTACTTTTTTTCTAGGAACACATGAATTTTATCATCATCGTGCTGAAATAACGAAACGATTGATTCAAGAGAAAGTGAACAAGACTAACTCGGAAAATCATGATGATTGATAATTTTTCAAAATAGGGCTTTAGTATAATCGCTTGTGAAGCCGATTGGCCACCGGCCTATCGTGTAAATCGTTGGGTGAAAGATCTTCAATCATCAACAGCAAATATCAAAGATGCTGATGATGCGTTAAAAGAATTTACACGATTTCCTGTTTGGATGTGGTTTGTATTTGATTTCATTGAAGGAAAAGCTATAGTTTACATTTTGTATTCAGGAGAAATACGGTTGTATTAGATTTTATCGATTGGCTTCGAAACTACAACGAACAAATCAGTGAACCAAAGAAAAAAATCGGTTTTTTCGGCGTTGATTTGTATAGTTTACAATCATCACGAGAAGAAGTTTTAAAATTCTTGGAAAAACGTGATCCAAGTTAGTGTGAAAATATTTTCATTTTTGGAAAGCACATTCATTCTCTTAAGAACTCGCCGAAGAAGCTCGTAAGAGTTACGGTTGTTTCGAGCGTTATTCCGATGAACAAGAATATGGTTATTGTGCTGCAACAAAACTTGAGGGTGGTTGTGAAAAAGAAGCACTTGAAGTGTTAAAACAAATGCTCGAACGTCATGCACAGACAATATCCTCAAGCAAAACCGATGATCGTGAACTTGAAGAAAGTTTCTATGCTGTAGAAAATGCGAAAATTGTTCGTGAAGCAGAGAAATACTATCGACATATGTTCGAAGGTGGCGAAATCACATGGAATATTCGTGATACACATATGTGCGATTGTTTACAAGATTTAATGAAACATTATGGAAATGACACGAAAGTTATCATTTGGGTTTGATCAGTTGTTTTGTTGTTGTTCTGAAGAAAGAAAGAAATTGTTGTTTTGTTTGTAGGCACATAATTCTCATATTGGCGATGCACGTGAAACGAGTTCACGACGTGCAAGAGAAATAAACATTGGACAACTTGTTCGAGAACGATTCGGTCTTGCTAATACATTTAGTATTGGTTTTACAACGTATACAGGAACAGTTACAGCTGCAGATAGTTGGGACATGGATCCCGATTTCAAACGTGTTCGACTATCATTACCTGAAAGTATTGAATTTCTTTTACATGAAGCGTTAATAAGTGATTCGGTTTTAAAACTTGATGGTCAATATTATCTTCTGTTTCGTTCGAATGATCCATCGATTCAAATCTCTAAAGATCTTCATACTGAATTACATAAAAAACGTCTCGAACGAGCCATCGGTGTTATCTATCGTCCACGAACTGAACGGCAATCACATTATTTCGAGGCTAGTATTTCAACTCAATTCGATTGCGTCATTCATATCGAACAAACACGAGCTCTACGACCTCTCGAAATTCATCCAACATGGGCACGAGCTGAAGAAGAACATGTACCTGATACATTTCCTATGAATGTCTAAATTTTTTACGATTGTATAATCTTTTTTTTTAAACAAGCGAAAATTGAATAAATCTTGTGGTTTCATATTCGAGCGACATCTTCGAAAAGAAATTGTTTACGATTATTCCACTACTAACCAATGTCTGTCTCCTATAAATCAAATCAAATCAAATTACATCTCTCTTTTTTTTTCTTCTGATTTCAAATGGTTAATTTAACATCATTACTTCGTAAATTACCAACACCTGAGTGGTTGCTAAAAGAAACAATTCCAGGCAAACGAACTGATAATAAATGGTGGCGTTTAGAAACTTTTCGATTTACATTTGGAAGTGATGGTCGTCGTCAACGATGTTTCAAAGTTGCCTATCCGTATTTGAGAAATCGTTGGCGTTTAGCATCACGAAATCGTTTATTCAAACCGATTTTTCAAGCTGAATTACAAGATGTACGTATCGATGCAGCAGCACGTGAGCATGGCCTACGTCAACATACAATGACAGCCAGTCTCAAACGACAGAATATTCAATTATCACCTGGAATACTTGCTGATTTAGCAATTTATGAACCTCGAACATTCGAATGTTTAACTCATATTGCTAAACAACATATTATCAATACAAATCTTCAAGTACCTGATCCTGAACATGAATTTGATGAACAGGATACGGCACCTGATGCTGAAGTCGAACAAGTACCACTTAAAACTGATAAATCTATTCTAAATCCGTCCCTATTCAAAGATGTCTACCATCGTTTTTGATAGTTCATTTTTCTTTTTCTTGTTCGTTAAACAAAACAAAACAAAAAAAAACGTTTAATAAAAATCATCCAGTATCTTGTTGATTAGTGAATGACCTTAGATTACATCTGTTACTCATCATCATTTTTGCATCAGCTTGTGTTATGAACAAAAGTGCATTGCAGAAGAGAAAAGACGTCGTCGCGTCGCTTCAAGGCAAGGTAAGCTAGTCAGTCACGAATGGTATAGATTCTAACCAATGTAAATGTGTATTTATATGATTGGTCGATTTCAAGAAAAAAAAGAAGAAGTCACATCTGGCTTGTTTCATACTTTTTACTCTATAAAACTACCTGATCAGTTAAAATCATTATAGAATATAGAAAAAAAAACAAACAAACAAACAAATGATTGATCTACTTCAACGTTTAATACACGATATTTATACGAGTCCAGTGAATCTAGTTTTGGTTATCTTAATCATTTTTCTATTGATTAAACTCTTTCTATTAAAACGAAAACCAACACCCGATCCGACACCATCGAACGTACCACCACCATTACCAAAAATGACTAAACAAGATTTAACAATTGAACAATTAAAAGAATATAATGGAACGAATTCGAATGGACGAATTCTTACGGCTATCTATGGAGATATATTTGATGTTAGTCGACGAAATGATTTATATGGACCAGGTGGAGCATATTCATTATTTGCTGGTCGTGATGCAACACGTGCATTATCAAAAATGCAACTGACACAAACATTATTCAGTGATGAATACGATGACTTAAAAGATCTAACCGATGGCGAACGAAGTACGGCACGAAATTGGCATGAAGATTTTCGAGGTAGAATCTTTTCATTTTCGATTAGATTGATCTCTTTTTGTTTTTTTTTATTTATATTTAGAAAAATATGATATTGTCGGTCGTCTTCTTAAACCTGGTGAACAACCCAGTGTCTATCCAAATGAAGATTCGTCTGTCGAAAATGTCGATAAGAAGAACGAATAGAGAAAAGACACGAAACGTTCTTTCATTTCACAAAACAAAACAGCTAAAATCATTTTCTTATTTGTGCGTGTGTGTATTTTCTTCTTTTCTACTAATCAAAGGTTATTGATTTTCGAAAAATTAATAAACTAAAAATATCATTCCGTTCTTTTTGTTGACAAGCGATTCAACTAAATAAACTAAATATGTTTTCTTTTAATATGATAAATTTTTAATCTGCATGTCATACAGGTGGTTTGATAAGACAAAGAACAGTAAACACATTTTTAAAAATATAAAAAAATGAGTGTCAATTCACCGTCAATGTAAAGAATGAAAAAAACAACAACAATAATAATTATATTTTCGAAAATGATTTTTTTTTTATTAATTATTAAAATAGATACGACACGGATCGTGAAGTCACTGAGAGATTAGATGAAGTTAGTAATCGATTGAATACGATCTATGAACGGTATGCGAATTATATCTTATTTCTTGTTGAAATGAAACTATTATTTGCGTAGACAAACATCGATAGCATCATCGAATACAACAATTCATGGCAAATCTCGAATGCTTCGAATACGTCGAACGTTTCTTTTAATAGTTCTATTCGATGTCGTATTCATGATTCTATTGTGGATTATTTACAACGAAGTTCGTTCGTTCGTTTGTTAAGTAAATAAATTCAATCTTTTTATTTTCGTAGGTTTTCAATATCGGTGTCGATAAAGCATTTAAAGTCGAAGTTTGGCAATATAATATCACTAATTCAACATTTGATGTTGTTGTATGATGAATTGTGAATAAGAATACGTTTTATTTTCTGTTCGATAGGGTCTATCAGGTGCTCGTTTTGTATGTTTATTAATTCCTTATGCGATTTTAAAATGGTCACATTGGTTTTTTATTGCCGTAAGCAAGTCGAAAATGAATGTACAAAGAAAAAGAAATAAAAGATTTTCATTAGTTTACAACACTTGGTTCAACAGGATTTATCATTGCTAAGACAGTTGTTTATACAGTTCGAATAAATGATTTCATTTGATTCAAGAGTTAATTCTTTTGATTTAGATGCATAAACCAGGAGATAGAAAAGCAGATTATTTACTTTTTATAGTATCGTTTATCATAGCATGGATTGAAGTTTGGTTTTTCGAGTAAAAATACATAATTGCTAATTTTGATTGATGATTGTTTTGATTTCAGTCGTCGTGTTATTCCACATGAACGTCGTTTACGCGATGCTTGTAAACACAAAACAAAAACAAAAATTTACATAATAATAAACAACTTTCTTTCGTTTCTAGCAAATCATAATGAACGTCGTCCATTGCTAAGTACTGGTTCACTATCTCCTCAGCCAAATGAATCCATCGATGGCACACATCAAATTCTAACTCTGCCAAACCAACGTCACGAATCGTTCTATTCTCCTATTCAGTCTATCGATGGTATGAGAAGGAAACGTGCTCACGCCATACTGGTCCTATATTTTAACTATAGAAAAGAGAAAAAGAAAAGAAAAGAGAAATATATAGACTGTCATTAATTATCCTCATAGTCAAGTGTACTCGATAAAGATATTTCTTATAGTGTTATATTTATTTTTGTGTCACAAGTTAAATCAATATTCTAGGCAGTGATATGGAACAGCAACAAGAAGAAGATGATGGCGAACAACAACAACAACAACAACCTCGAAATCAACGAGCAGATTCGAATATTTCACAATTGTCTATTGCAACACCAGTGTCAATACTCGATAATGAAGTCGTAAATAAATATGAAGAATATGAAAAACAAGCTGACGATTTGTTGGATGAAATATGGCGAATCTATCAAGATGATGATGCGTGGTATGAAGAAGGCCGAAGTACGGATGGATTCGATATTGTTCTATCGAAAACCTATCCGAAATGGGGCAAAATCTTTCGATTAAATGTTTGTTTGATCAAATCTCGATAGAATAAATCGTATTTATTTATTTATTTATTTGATTAGAGTACAATCGACGGACCTCGAAAAGATCTTATTGAAATGCTTTTCGAACGACAAGAAGATATTCCAAAATGGAACACATCTGTCAATGATTGTCAAGTAAATAATTACAACGAATCAATATAAAATAAAATAGATATATATATATCATTTTAGATATTAGAAGTTATTCATAATAATCTTTTCATTACGTAGGAGAAAATAATTTGATTTTCGAGTTTTGTTTTTTTATTTTCGAAATAGATATCAATTGACAAACGAGCAAGCACAAGGTTTGATTGCGAAACGTGACTTTGTTAATATAACAGCTCGACGTTATATTGACGACACTGTGGTATTAGCAGCGCAAGCTTGTGAACATTCACGAATGCCACAAAAAGACAAGTAGTTATTTCAGAAGTCAAAGGAATGTTCTTTCTTTGAGATCTGACTTTTATTTTTCTTTAGTTGTGTTCGGTGAGTAACGAGACTTGAGGTAAAATTTTTATTCAGGAAACATTTCTCTGCTTCATAAGAGCGGAAAATGGACCGACAGCATATGTCATCGAGAAATTCGACGATACAACATGTCGATTTACGTGGATCTTAAACGTGAATTTAAAGGTAAAACCAGTAGAAGTTATTTTTTTGAATTCAAAATTTATTTTGTCAAAAAACAAAAAGGGTTGGCTTCCACAATATGTGATCAATAGTTCATTATCGAATGTTCAACTGGATTTTGTCGAAGCACTTCGAAACTATCTATCCAATGAAATAAATACTGTCTAGTCTATTGATATCTTCTAACTTGATCGATGTAATTTGTTTTTTTTCAAAAATTTAAATTAAAGTTGATTTTCCATGCCCATCGATATGTGAATTCGTGGGACTACTTGAATTTTCTCGATATTTTTCTAATTGAGTAAAATTAATTGTGGTTGACCAAATGGAAGTGTCGTTTTTTGTTCATATGTTTGTCTTGAATTTTGAAGTCCAATGATTGTTAATTGTACATTATCATTCCAAGCAGCGCATGCAACAATCGACACGATGGTAAACATGTCACCGATTCGTTCACTTTCGATAGAAGAATCGATTTTGATTGATACATGATGAACAGAAAGGTGCTTCACAAGTTTGACAAGCAATAGGTTTCCAAAGTAGATCACGATAAATTGAACATTCAAGATCAGTTAGATTGATTCCAGAAGGATCATGAATTCTTTCAGATTGTATGCCTCTTTCTTGTATTGATGTCATTATTTCGATTCAAAGAGTAATTATGAAAATATTACAAAAGAATTTAAATACCAATAGTAGTTCCTATTTTTATTAAATAAAAATACAGATGCATAATGTTGATATGACACCTGTTCTGTTTGAACACTTTTATCATAGAAAATAGAAACAGATTTCATGATTTTTCTTTTTTTACGTTATTTCTTTTAATTTATCTTAATAAAACAGAAACAGCTATATAAACGCCGTATATATTTTCTATTTGATACAGCAACAAAAAAAAATGTTGTTTCAAACAACTCTCGTGAACATGATTATGTTTTTATATCTGATTGATTCTCAAGTTCAAATCAATTTTCAACACAATTGTCTTTATATTCCAGTTGCATATCTGAAAGTATATGATGAACGTCAAATTCTACCTTTTTGTTTGAGTGAATTACCATCAAAATTTCATATAAAACCAAATCAAATAGATCCAATCTACTCGTTTAATGAATTAAAAGAAAAAAATATTACCGCCGAACATTTATATCAATGGTCAGCAACTATTGATCTTATTGAACAATATCAATTCTATTTAAATGATCCACAATCTCTCTTAGAAAACGAAACATTTTACAATTGTACTTTACCCTATTTTGGTTCTGAATGTCAATATATTTTCAAAGATTTAAATTATTCTAAATCATCATTAGTGAAAATGATTGAAGAATATTACTATATGAATCTATATGAACCAATGTTATTTACATGTTATGAACATTTAAAATGTAATCGAGGATTTAATCCAGCATGTCTTGACTGGACAGAAATATGCGATGGAAAAATTGACTGTTTCGATGAAGGTTTAGATGAAGAAGATTGCTGGCAACTTGAAATTGTTGATCGATGTGACATAAATCAATATCAATGTCATAATGGGCAATGTATACCAAACATGTTCAAAGATGAACACGAATTTAGTTTCGACTGTATTGATCAATCAGACGAAAGTCTTGCTAATCATCGTATTTTTAGATCGGGAATTCAACTCGTTGAAGAACCAATATTTATGGTCGAAGATGTTTCATGTGTTAATTTTGTCGAGACGAATTATAAATGGTTCGATACTTGGACAAGCTCATGTGTAAAAAATCGACAAAAACTCATTTCATACTCTATGTTTTCTGTTAAACCTAATTCATTATCTGAAGAATGTTGGACAGCATTGAAATGTATCGTTTACATACCAATCAATGATTCTCCTATATGTAAATTAGTTTGTCTTGATGGTTTTTGCAATAAATTATTAAAAACACAATGTCCAGATTTGATTTATCTATCAGCTATTCCATTTTTATATCGTCATGTGAATTTAGTTGTCGATAAAAATCATGTAACATTTAGTGATTGGGATTATAAACCTCTGATAAAATTTATTTGTTTTGATCATCAACAACTTCATGTGGATGACAGATATATGAATTTTTATTCATTAAATAATCAAACTTGTTTTAATGATACATATTCAATATTAAGTGGATATATTGAGAACTATCATTGGTCAGAAATTTATTTCTATGAATTACTCAAATGGCTAAATGAAAATTCAGTTAGTCTCAAAAGTAATTTATCTATTTATACAAATTCAAATTTATATGAATGTGAAAATTGGCCAAAAATAATTCCAAATCGTCGAGTAAAAGATTTGATTTATGATTGTCTTTATCAAGATGATGAAAAGTATGATTCCAATGGTTTCGAGTGTTCACAAAATAATAGCAAAAATGATTTTCTCTGCGCATCTTCTTATTTGATTTGTATCCCTGCAAGTGATGTTAATGATGGAAAATGTGATTGCCCATTTGAATTTATTGATCAACATTGTGATGATGAAGATGGAACAATTTTCGATCAAAGTTACACATCTTTATTTCAACAAATATGCGATAAAAGTAAAGACATAAGAAATCCTGCAGCTGGTGGACGTGATGGAATTACTTTGGATGAAGCAAATTGTGAGCATTGGCCATCGGTTCATATTTATAATCATTGCGATGGTTATTTTGATATTGATAAGGGTTTAGATGAACTCAACTGTGATCGATCACCACCAATGATTTGTCCTTCAAATCATCACCTATGTATTTCACAAAATACCCATCAGTTCATATGTTTACCTTCGGACAAAATAAATAATGGCATTATCGATTGTGTTGGTGCTTTTGATGAGCCAAGTTACTGCCACAAACATCTTACGGACTTCAAGCCTGATCCATTTTGTTGTCAGAATAATAATAGACGAAGGTGTATTCCTGCATATTTATTATGTCAATCTGAATCATTCTGTTTAACAAATGATTATGAAAAAGTATGTCGATTAAATGATAATGATTATATTCTGAAAACACCCATGAATACTTACAATCAATCAAATTGTTCAGAGTTTGCTCAATTCATTTGTAAACAATATACAAATCTAAAATATCGAGAGAAAAAATATTTTACACTTGATCAACAAATGAATTTTACCGATGAACAATCAACGAAAATAGAAAATTTTGACAAAACTGGTGAATTCGAACTATTACTGGGTGAATTATATCATCAACGATGTCATCGCGGATTGGACTTAATTATTTATTTAGATAAAGAAAAGAATCGAACAAGAAATATTTGTCTTTGTCCGCCAAGTTATTATGGTTCACAATGTCAATATCAAAATCAACGTATTAGTTTAACATTACAATTTCGTGCATCATCTGATTCTATACAAATACCATTTATTATTATTATTTCATTAATTGATAATAGTCAAGAACGAATGATTCATTCAACTGAACAAGTTACTTATCTATCATCTAAACATTGTCAAACAAAATTTCATTTTTATTTGTTAT
>Ga0209930_1000547_pt1 | contig 85935 bp, 84 predicted proteins | sample ThiBiot_500_biof_2_FD_183948 | JGI IMG/M metagenome (GOLD analysis project Ga0209930, IMG submission 183948) | Wastewater bioreactor microbial communities from Cape Town, South Africa - Thiocy_cont_500_biof (SPAdes) | ecosystem: Engineered > Bioreactor > Thiocyanate-remediating >...
GCCGCCCGCATCAAGGCCTCACAATGAGCTCGTCAGATACTATCCGGTGAGCTCACATCCGGCCCGCAGGTAGCTTTGCCCCGTAGCTGAAAACTCTAAAATCAATGGGGCGTAGACGGCGCATACGTTTCATTCGAAGCGACGTATTTCGAATCTGGACCGAGAGAGCGCCGACATCGTTTTCCCATTTGCTAGGTGCAATGGTATTTGACCGTTGCTCGATCTGGTCGTCGATAGTTCTGCTGCTGCTCTTTTTGCGTTTCCCTCAGCTGGGGCCGAATGTCTTCTCGATGAGGGTCGCGCCAAAGCCGGACGATGGACTAACCAGTTCCAGAGCATCCTCCGTCGTCACGCGTTCATAGCGCTCGTCTTCGTTGCGGATGCGGTATTGCAGCATGTCCCCCCTCGCAGGCAATGTGCCAGTGACGCGATAGATGTCCGTCGATGTGGAAGGAAATGTGCGGAAACCATTCTTGAGTTGCACCAATTGTCCCACCGCGAAGATATGTGTCGCTGGAGTGCGACGGATCGGGTGGCCATTGCGCTGTAGAGTAGCTGGTGTGGTCATGATTGCTGGTGGTCCTTTTCAAGGATGGTTTCGAGGTCCGCTATATTGATCGGCACCATCTGTTGCGCCGAACCCTGCATGGCAATCGCCGGCAGGTATATGAAGGCGGCAATACGCCGCCATGCCAGCCGAAAGACACCTTCGAGAGGCTCCTCGTCGTAATCGACACGATATTCCCCGGCCGGTTGTGGCGCTTCGAAGCCTGGCAGCCGGAACGGATAGGAAAAGCTAATGACGGTTTGCGTGGTGCGAGTGTTCATGACGCTAGGCCTCTGCGGGAACACGCGGATGCGGCTCCCTTAATCATTCACATTCGAACTGAAGCGATCCCAAGCTGCCGCTGCAATGGCCGTTCTCGTTTGCTAATTGTGTATTGCGGCCTACAAATCCTAAGCGTCGAAGGTTGCTATGCTTTTTGAGCTTTTGAAGAATTGGCTTTAGGACGGGTAGCCTTTTTGGGCGCCTCCGCCACTGGTTGAGCCAGCCGAAGTGCGCGGAGTCTCTCCGTCTTCTTCTCTCTGACCGTAGCCTCAGCGTCCACGATATCCCTTGCCGCAGCGTCTGTCTGGGCAAGCTTTGATTCAGCCGATGTTCGACTCGGCTTGAAAAAACGATCTTTTTTCGCACTCATACCTTACCTCTCAAAGCGATAGACGATACGCCGAGCCCGACACACTGACGGAGAACTCAAGAGTGTGATCCTCACCGCTGTCTTCTAATTGCTTTCTTTTTCGGCGCAGGAAGAAGGCCTTCTCGCTGTGCCTGCTTGCGGGCGAGTTTGCGGCTCCGGCGGATGGCATCAGCTTTCTCTCTCGCCCGCTTTTCAGAGGGTTTTTCATAGGCGCGGCGAGCCTTCATTTCTCGAAACAAGCCCTCGCGCTGCATCTTCTTTTTTAGAGCGCGAAGCGCCTGGTCGACGTTGTTGTCTCTTACATCTACTAGCAAGCTTACTCCTTCAACTATCGCTTTCGGAGGCTGACGGCGTTTAAATTGACCCAGCCTAAGAACTTCCCATCTGGCGGAGAAAGCGCGTCTTGCGTTGGTAATGAGAACGGATGACATCAATGCCAATCGGAGAGGACGTTCAAACTCCTTGTCTCGAATCCAACGCGATATTGCGCGCTATCTTCCGCACCAGACAAGCAGTATCGAATCTGAATGCGGCTCAAGGGGGCCGAGCTTCTAAGAAAGCCGGCTTTTAGCAGGATTGTCTCACTCAGCCGGTAACGCCAACAATAGATACGGTTGTCCGGTGGGCAAAATAAAAGGCCGGGCATGGCCCGACCTCTCACAGTCATTCAGCTTGGCTGCCAGTACATCCGTGGTCAGCGGAGCGAATGACGAATTCAAGCCGTCTGAAGGTTGTCGGCGGAACTCTTGCCGGACTTGCGGTCTTGCACGATGTCGTAGCTGACCTTCTGGCCGTCAGCGAGTGACCGGAAACCGGCGCGCTCCACTGCGGAGATATGCACGAAGACGTCCGTGCTGCCGTTGTCAGGCTGGATGAAGCCGAAGCCCTTTGTGGAATTGAACCACTTTACAGTACCAGTGTTCATAACGATGTCCTTTCAAAGCAATCGTTGTGGCTCCCGCGATGCCTTGCGGGATAAGATCGATTATTTGAGAGGAGATCCGACGGGAGCGTAGTGCTCTTGAACGACATCACAAGCAATGGTCGATAACTACAATATAGGCGCAATTTCTGATTTGGCAATGGACAATGCGAAAATTGGCAATATGCACCTATGCCACATCCCGCAAAACGTTCGCCATCAAGGCCGGCATGCAGGAACAAACCGCGCAGCTTCTTCGCGCCATCGAAGGCCTTGAACCGCATCGACGGCTTGCAATAACGTCGCTATGGAGCCTTTGAGCGAACTATTGGGCGCGCGGCACGCACATCATACCAGAGTTCCTATCCCCTAAAATGGATGGGAGCTTTTCGTTTTGATGCACCGCGCGGAGGCGGGCATGAAAACGATGAACTGATCGCGTCACTGGCTTGGCGGCTTGTCGTTGCTTTTGACGTCTTGGGCGTCTAGCTGCCTGTGCTCAAACGCCTTTTGAGGTGCAGTAACCTTCGGAATAAGGATTCCCATTTTCTTGGTTCTTTTGTGCGCCGGCTTCTGTGCCACGCTCATATGCATTTGCAGCATTGCTCTCGATGGAATGCCTTGTGTCAGATGCGGGCTGCTTGAGATGTTTTGCCATAACTAGTTCCCTCGACGGTGGTTTTCTATTGTTGAGCTGGAACGACCACCGGGGTGGTGGTTGATGGTTGTGCGGTTATCTGCGCCGAGCCATTAAGATCCGTCATGCTGGTGTAAGGCCAAAAACCCCAAGCGAGCAGCGTGACCACCATAATCGCAAGGACTGCGATCCATGAGATCCAGGGGTTGTAGCGATCCGGAGTCGTCCTGAGGTCTGGCTTTGGTCTATTGTCGTTGCTCATCTGGTGTCCTCCCTGATGGCTAAATCCCAACTGCGGCCAAGGTTCCAAGCTATGCAAGCGAAAGAGAGAGGCGCACCAAACAAAGTCGGCGGAGGGTAGTAAGTTTTTGGGTAACTGTTGACGAGTTACGTGGGTCTCTCGATCAGCTCCTGAACCACCACGAAGACAGCCGGCGCCAAAATAATTAAATTATTATGAAATTTTTCCCCGAAAGGGTGATACTATGCCTGCTCCATAGAAAATAATTATAACAAGGAGCCGCAATGACAAACGTTCTTTTCGCAACTGCCGTCCGTAGGTCGCTATTTTTTTTGATCCAAAGCAGCGTTTTGATAGCCATTACAGCGGCTATGTTCGGCGTTGAGTTTTCGTCAATTTACCTTCGGTCATGACGATGACGAGATCTCCAAAATTCAAATGTCCGATCAGTGAGAAAACTCAAACCGTTTTCCGGCCAATCAAATCCGGCGATGTCGCCGGCCGTCTGGAAAGGGCCGCGCTTCTGAAAGCCTTACGGATCGAGCGTGATCGCCCGCTTCGACCTCAAACTGCCCATTAGACCCAATGCATCAAAAGAATTGAACTGATGTGGTTGTCTTCTCTATTCGGCGTGGTGAGGTCAAGCACCTTCTGACTATCCGCACCTATGGTGATTGATGGCTTCGCAGTATCACGCTTCTCTCCGGGGTCGGCCTTTATGGCCCTCCCATTATGGGACCAGAAGAATGGGGCGGAACAATCTAATCGGCGACCTGATCGCAATATGCGACCGCAACAGACAACCACGCGAACTCACCCCGTCCATCGTCCTGCGAAGGACATCTTTCCACCAACGGCGGAATCGTATTGTCTCCTTTGGTTCTCGCTCGCTATCCTGGTTGCTGGTTAAGCCGTGTTCCTGGCGAGCGACGACGACGCTGCCGCAGACGATATTGGCGCGCTTGCGGAACATCTCGGCTTCGCGCCGATCAAGATTGGCGGGCTGTCGGAGGGAGGTCTGCTCGTCCAGGCGCGCGGAAAGAGCTGGGGGCATCTCATCTTCAAGGACCTGCTCAAGTTCGACGCATAAAACGACGTCCCACCGACAGGACCACGATGCACGGATCGGATTGAGCACGATCCGGTCCCAGCGGAATGGGCGCGGATCGGGTGTTTTTCAGAGTCCGTGTTGATTATCGTTCGAATTTGACCCAATTTTTCATCTCGGACGGATCCGCCCAAACCGCGAGACGATGTTTTCAATCAACACTATAAATGCAATTAGGTGATACAATGCGAAATGAAAAAGCGGCGCAAATCTAGGTGAAACTCAACAACCGGGAAAGCTTCAGAGTGTCGGCTTAATCGAATTCCCGCTTCTTTGGGCTTGAATAGAAGCGCGCCTTCGACCCGCCGCCAAACAGTACCCTCTATGCCCGCAGTTTTGCTGCATCTTTCGACGGCGGCAGACCGAACTGCCTGGCATACTCGCGGCTGAACTGGGTTGGGCTCTCATAGCCGACACCAAATGCTACGGACGTGGCATTGCCTTCGCCCGCGATGAGAAGAGATCGAGCGTGCAGCAATCTCACGTGCTTCTGATACTGTAGCGGGCTGAGTGCGGTCACAGCCTTGAAGTGGCGGTGAAACGCGGAGACACTCAGTGCAGCCATCTCCGCCAAAGCATCTACACGTAGCGGCTTGGCGAAATTTTCTCTGATCCACTGGATGGCGATGCCGATCCGGGACAGAGCTGTGTCAGGTGTCGCGACTTCCCGCAGCATCCGGCCGAGGGGTCCCTGCAGTACCCGGAAAAGAATTTCGCGCTCATAGGCCGGTGCAAGAGCGGCAATCTCGCTCGGGCGCTCCATCAGGCGCAGCATCCGCAGCCAGGCATCCAGCAAGTCGGGCGTCACCGGCGTGACCGAAAAGCCAGGGCTGAAAAGTTCGCCTCCAACAGGTTTGGGCAGGTCCGCCAGCAGATTGGCAACGATCGCCGGCTCAAGCGTCAAACTGATGGCGAGATAGGGATCTCCGTCGGCCGAGTGGTGCACGGTCCCTACCGCTGGCAGATCGACAGACATCACGAAATACGTCGCAGGATCGTATCGAAACGTGCGATCGCCGACAGTCATGGTCTTTGATCCCGTCAGGATCAGATTGATCATAGGATCGTAAACGGCGGCCAGCTGATGTTCCGGGATCTCTCCCTGAACCATCTCAACGCGCGGAATGCCTGTCTCTGTCCGACGGTTCTCCGCCCGGGACGCCAGTTGCCTAAGCTCTTGAAGCTGTGTGTCCATGAAATCTTGTCTCACACGGAATGTCAGGATTCAACGAGAAAGCAGAAATAGGCAATATTCGAAGAGGATCGTGCGAGCGACTTCGATTCCCGGTGGCTATTGATTGGGCACAGCCAAGCGAAGGAGTAGAACATGAGAATCGTCATCATAACCGGCGGAAGCCGCGGCATTGGGGCAAGCATCGCAGTGCAATGTGCCAAGCGCGGCATGGGCGTCATTCTAACCTATAACAGCAACACCCAAGCTGCCAAGAAGGTCGTGAGCGCTATAGAAGCGGGCGGCGGCAAGGCCGTCGCTTTGGAGCTGGACGTGGGCAGCAGCGCTGCGTTCCCGGCGTTCCACGACGCGGTAGGCCAAGCGTTGGCGACGATCTGGAGCGCCAAATCATTCGACTTCCTCGTCAACAATGCGGGCTATGGCCTCTACAACTCGATCGCAACGGTGAACGAAGACGATTTCGACGGCCTGTTTCGCGTGCATCTCAAGGGGCCGTTCTTCCTCACTCAGGCACTCCTTCCGCTGATGGTCGATGGCGGCCACATCGTGAACGTGACGAGCGCGACCAGTCGCGTCGCCACCGCGGGCGTCGCGCCCTATGCCTGCTTCAAAGGAGGGCTCGAGGTCCTGACCCGCTACATGGCCAAGGAGTTTGGCGAGCGTCGCATCCGCGCCAATTCCGTCGCGCCGGGACCGATCCGCACCGAGCTTGGCGGCGGCCTCACGGACGAATTCGAGGCACTGCTGGCCGGGCAGACAGCGCTCGGCCGCGTCGGGGAACCGGACGACGTCGGCTGCATGGTTGCCAGCCTGTTGTCGGACAACAACCGCTGGATCAACGCCCAGAACATCGAAATCTCTGGCGGTTACATCATTTGAGGAAGCTGACGCGATGAGCGCTACCACTTTGCGCGCGAAAGCCGATGCGCTGATCGCCGCAACCAACGCCTTCGACGCCGACACGGTGCTAACCCTGTTCGCCCCGGATGCGGTCATCGACGACCCGTCTACAGGTCACCGCTTCGACGGTCACGTCGGGATCCGCGACTATATCGACCGCTATTTCGCGGGATATCACACGGTCACCCGTTTCCTCTCGATCGAGATGACCGGCAAAGCCCAAGCCCGTGTGCGGGTCGATTTCACCGGTGATTTCGGTCACGAAATCGGCCTTCTCGACATCTCAATCAACTCCGACGGACTGATCGTGCGCATCGACGCAGACCTCGAATAGTTAAAGAAGACGCAAAACTATAAAGACAATCGCGGTTTTGGATCCGCCAGCTATGCGGGTGGTGCGTTCGCGGGGCTGAACCTCGTTTTCGCAGGCCTTCGCCGCGATCCATGCCGGCGTCCGCCATCTCGACTGCTACATAGACCGCGAAGCCCTGGCGCTGGACGCCCAGGGCCGAACGGGACGGCTCGTGCTCAGCGTTGCAATGCTTTGGCAGCCTCGCCGGGTGTGCCATGACCCGCCTCGATAGCACAAGGTCGACAGCAAGGGCCGACCTTGTGCATTGCGATCGAAAACCTTCAGCGTAGGCCACCGCCGGCCAGAACGATCTCGCCCGTCAGCCATCGAGCATCGTCGGATGCCATGAAGGCGACGACGTCAGCGATGTCCTGGGGCTGGCCCAGTCGGCCAAGCGGGGTCTGGGCGATGATGCCGGCTTCGAACTCAGAAGCAATCATGCCGGCCGAGTGCGTGCCTTCAGTCTCCGTGAGGCTCGGGTTCACCGAGTTGACGCGGATTTTGCGGGCCCCGAGTTCCTTAGCCAGAACGCCGGTGATGACATCCACCGCCCCTTTCGTTGCGGTGTAGACTGCGGTTTGCGGCGGCGTGATAGCGGTCACACCGGAGCCGATGTTGATGACGCTACCGCCTTCACCGAGATGTTCTGCAGCCGCCTTGCTCACCAAAAGCAGGCCCAGCACGTTGATGTCGAACATCTTGTGGAACTGCTCTTCGTTGACCGTTTCCAGCGGACCGAACTCATAGACGCCCGAGTTGTTCACCAGGATGTCGAGACGGCCATAGTTGGAGATGGCCGTATCCACGATTGCCTTGGCCTCCGCAGCCTTCGAAACGTCGCCCTGAACGGCGACGGCCTTTCCGCCGGCGCTTTTGATCGCTTCGACGACGGAATCCGCGCCGGACTTGCTGGAGGCGTAGTTGACGACGACAGAAGCGCCGTTTGCGGCGAGCGTCTTGGCAATAGCCGCGCCGATGCCTTTGGAGGCGCCGGTTACGACGGCCACCTTGTTGGTAAGCTTAGACATGATGAAGTCTCCGTTGATGACGCCGTTCAGGCGTCGTGTTGCTCGATCGCGTCAATGCGATCGGGATAGAAAGCGAGGTGATCTTTGATCTCGGCCACGGCGTCGTAAGGCGCTTCGTAGGTCCAGATCGCATCGACCGACCGCTCGCCACCGGCCGGAATGTTGAAGTAGGCGGCCTCGCCCTTGTAGGGGCAGTAGGTCGTCATATCGGAGCGCGTCAGGAAGGTCATATCGACGTCCTTGCGCGGGATGTACTGCACGGGCGGGTAGCCAGCTTCTTGCAGGGTCAGGGCCTCGCGGGTGTCCGCGATGACACGGCCGCCCAAAGTGACGGTCACACGGCGGCGATTTAGCTCGACCGTGATCGGATGATCGGGGCCGGGGATTTTAGGGGTGCGGTTGGTCATGGTAACCTCCTGTTGGTTCTGGCGTTCAGAGCTTCGAGCCGCCGTCCACCCGCAGCGTGTCGCCCGATACCCAGCGCGCAGCGTCGGAGGCCAGAAAGGCAATGGCGCCAGCGATGTCTTCAGGCTGCGCGACGCGCTTCAGCGCCTGCATGCCGAGGGTGAAATCGCGACCGGCGCCGGTTTTGGCGAAGCTCGACATGTCGGTTTCCACCACCCCGGGGGCAACGGCGTTTACCCGAATTCCTCTTGGCCCGAGGACCTGGGCGAAGTGCTTGACGAGGGTGTCGATCGCGCCTTTGGTCGCGGCATAGGCCGAAAGATTCCCTACCGCCGCGTGGGCCGCGAGCGACGAGATGAAAATGACGCTGGAACCCTCGTTCAGGATCGGCAGCAGCTGCTGGACCAGGAAGAACGGAGCGCGGACATTGACGGCGAAGAGCGCGTCAAAATCCTCGATCGTCGTCTCCTCGATCGTGGCGGCGCTAGAGATACCGGCGTTGGCGACCAGAATGTCGAGACGAGCGCCCACGACATCCTTGACCTTCGCCGCGAGCCTATGCGGCCCCTGCGGATCGGAGAGATCCGCTCCCACGGCTTCAGCCCGGCCGCCTGCAGCTTTGATCTGATCGACGACCGAGCGCGCTTCAGCAGCATTACGGCCGTAGTGAACGAGAACCTGGGCGCCAGCCTTGGCAAGCGCGAGGGCAGTTGCGCGTCCGATACCGCGCGAAGCGCCGGTCACGAGCGCGGTCTTTCCGCTGCACGGTGTCATGATTGATCTCTCTTTGAAGGGCTAGGAGGGGCCGACCGGAGGCGTCAGGCGCCACCGATCGGCTCTACATGCCGGTGCACGTCAGGCGTTCAGGAACATGTTCGTGTGCGCGACGAACAGCTCGGGATACTGATTCTGTGGACCGTGGCTGGAGTCCGGATAGACGATGAGCTGCGCGTTCGGCATATGCTGCTGCAGCGTGTACCCGTTGATCGTAGGAATGATCAGGTCGTTGCTGCCATCGACCACGAGCGTTGGCTGGTGGATGTCGGCGAGGTAATCCCAGACGCCGTCGCTCTTCTCGTTCGAACTGACGATCGCTGCGTACTGCGCCGTCGCTGAGACCTCACTCACTTCGGGGCTGCGATCCTTACGGCGATGCTTGCGCTCAAGGTACTTCAGCCCAGCGGCATAGCCTTTCTCATTCGGCAGGAAATGTGCGGCGATCCAGAGGTGTTCCGGCGGATCGTAGGTCGCAGAGAAAATCTCACCTGCCTTGCTGGCGGCGGTATCGGCGCCGCGGGGCCCGGTACCCACCAGGACGAGTTTACGCACCAGATCGGGTGCCTGTACGGCGATCTCCTGGGCGACCTTGCCGCCGACGGAGTAGCCGAGGACATCGACCTTGGTGAGTCCGAGCGCCTTGATGAAAGCGACGGCATCCGTTGCCATACTGGGGATGGTTGAAGGTGTCACCCAGGAGCTGGCGCCGATGCCGGCATTATCGAACAGGATTACTTCGCGCTCCTGTGCCAGCCCGTCGGTCACGGCTGGGTCCCAATGGTCCATAGTGCCACGGAAATGGATGTTCATGACAACAGGAATACCGCTAGTCTTGCCAAAGCGGCGATAGGCGAAGCGGATGCCGCTGGCCTCGACGAATTGGGTCGGGACGGTATCATGCGTATGGGTAGTCATGGCAAATCTCCTTGTGCGGATTGCGATTAGCTGGCGGTCCTGCCGCCGTTGACGTTGACGATCTGGCCGGTGATGAATGAGGCTTTGCCAGAGGCCAAGTAGAGAATGGCATCCGCAAGCTCCTCGGGCTGTCCGGCGCGGCGCAGCGGGATCGAGGCAAGAAGCCCGGCCTTGCGCTCCGGTGAGCCGGTGAAGCGATCGAGCATTCCAGTCTCGACAGGGCCGGGTGCCACCGCGTTGACGCGGACACCGAAAGCGGCAGCTTCCAGGGCGCCTGTTTTGGTCAGGCCTTCGACGGCATGCTTGCTGGCGACATAAAGCGAGGCGTTCGGGGCACCACGGCTGCCCATCGTCGAAGATATATTGATGATGCTGCCGTAGCCCTGAGGCTGCATGACGCGCAATTCGTGCTTCATGCAGAGCAAAACGCCGAGCACGTTGGTCTCGAAGGTCGCCGCGTAAGCGTCGGGCGTCTGATCGACGATCGGCGCTGGTGTGCCTTCCGTGCCGGCATTGTTGACCGCGACGTCGAGGCGGCCGAAACGGGCAACGGTTTCCTCGATCAACGCCTGGACGTCGCGCTCATTGCGGACATCTGCCTTGATGAAGCCGGCATCCACGCCGAGGGCACGGAGTTCGCTCTCCAATGCCGCACCGGTCTGACCGTTGCGTCCTGAGACAACGACCTTATAGCCTTCTTTCGCGGCTGCCAGGGCCGTAGCACGGCCGATACCGGCGAGTGCGCCCGTGATCAGTATAACATTGCCGTCCATTGCCAACTCTCCTTAGCCCCTTAAATCAGGCCTTAGTGATAAGCAGTGGTCTGGCTTCAAGCTTCTGCGAGGGCCGACCGCCGCTGTTCGTTGACAGAATAGTTATGCCTTCAATGCTTGCAGGAGAAAGACTTTGTCTGATAGGTTCCCATACCTCTGAGGTATGAGGCATCTATGGAGCTTCGCCATCTTCGCTATTTCATCGCCGTCGCCGAGGAAGGCAGCGTGACGCTCGCCGCCGAAAAGCGGCTGCACACGGCGCAGCCCTCTCTCAGTCGGCAACTTCGTGATCTTGAGATCGAGGTTGGTGCGCCGCTTTTGAGCCGAAGCGCCCGGGGGGTTGAGTTGACCGAGGCCGGGCGCGCCTTCCTCACGCACGCACGCGTTTCGGTCAGCGAGGCGAACGAGGCGGTTCAGGCCGCCCGTCGTGCCGCGCGGCCGGCGAAGGCGGTATTCTCCGTTGGTTTTCTGACCGGGCAGGAGGTCGATTGGCTTCCCCACGTCACGCGCATTCTCAGAGCCGAGCTGCCGAAGATCGAGTTCAAGGTGACGAGCATGTACTCGCCGGATCTCGCCGAGGCACTGCAAAACGGCGAGATCGATCTCGGCTTTCTGCGTATAGAGCCGAAACCGGACGTGACCTATAATGTGATCGCCAAGGAGCCGATCGTCGTCATTCTCCCCAGTGACCATCCGCTGGCGGAGGGGAAGGAAATCGACCCGAAATCGCTCGAGGGAGAAACGCTCGTCGGCTTCTCCGATATTGCCATCGTACTAAGGACGGTGGTTGAGGACTATCTCCTGAAAATAGGCGTTGATGCTACACCCAGCCATCGCGTCGAGAATTTCTCGACCGTCTTGTCGCTGGTCGCGTCTCTTCGTGGCGTGGCGCTTATGCCTGCTTATGTGGAGGCTCTTCTCCCGTGGTCGGTGGTGAGCCGACCTCTAAAAGGCGAGCCGCTCACTATCGATCTGGCGGTGGGCTACCGGTCAGACAACCCCTCACCTGTGCTTAAGGCGTTTCTCGCGGGGCTCGATCAGCTCGTTGCAGCAGGTCCGGCCGGGACGCGACAGATGCGTTGAAGATGAGGTCGCACCGCTCCTTCGGCAGAAGATCAAACGGCGGCATTATTCTTGATGAGGCCAGCATCAGGCTCTGAGCACTTGGTGTCGAGTCCGCGGATGCTAGTCAGTGAGTGGGACCATTCGCGATGCGCCGTCCGGACAACGTTGCACCCCTCGCTCCGTTTCGTGATGGTCGGCAGGTGCTTCACGCCACAGTTTGGTGGCCGCATTGCCAGCCGTGCGATGGTGCACTTGTCGGTCGGCGAGACCCAAAATCTAAGCCGTGCGCCGTCGTATTAGGCCGCAAACTTTCTTTGGACTGTACGCTCTGATCCCAGATCGAATGGTTCAATCAGCTCTCCTAGACGGTTACGAGCGTGCCTGTCATGGCTCCCCAGCTGACAGTCCGACGATGTAAACGCGGCCTCGATCGGCCCGATATCGTTTGAGGGTATGGTCGACCATCTGCTTGATGGAAAGCAACTCGCGGCTGTCGCGCGCGACCGCGCTTAATCGAAACCAGTTGAAGCATCTTTGTGGATTGTTCGAATGGGCATCTCCGGATAGAGCAGGATGAAACCTTGATCCGTTGCGAGCTTCGATTACGACTCTGAGACTGCCGGCCACCCGGTAAAAAGCCGGCCGCATACCCCAGACAGCGAAATTTTTCTCGGGCCAATGGAGGGCCGGCGAAGTTGAGGCCGCCCGTCCCGATCATCACGACGCCAAGTGGGGAAGGTCGAGAACGATAAATTTGATTACCAGCATAGTCAGGTTCCCGCTTTCAATGTGTAGACGGAGCGGCGCTCGCGTTGTGGGCATCGCTTGCAGGAAGGCCCACACGACTGAGACGGCGCGGCGAACTTTCCCAGGCTCCGGCGCTGCATACTTGGCTGTGTGTGTCATCAGAGGCTCCTCGGAAACGATGATCGGCCCTACGCGGGTCCCGGATTAGATGGCCGTTAGGCCGCCTTCCTCTCGGTGCCGAAGACGAACATCAGGATTACACAAGGGTCGTCCGATCGGTTGAGGAATTCGTGGAAGGCACCTTCTGCACGAAGAGGTCGCCTTCTCTGGCGGTGACCGTGTGCACTTGCCCGTCTTCTCCCGGATAGGCGATATTCACTTCGCCCTTGAGCACCACCGCAAGGTCGATAGTGTCGGTCCGGTGCATTGCCCCCCCGAGCTCGCTTGGGGTCATACCCCCGCCGGTGCCGAAATCGATCTTTGCCATCAACGCACCGAGATCCGTCTCACCCGCTTTCTCAGGGGGAACGACTTGGAGATCGACGCGGAGCGAATCCTTTGGCCCGAAGATCCCAAGCCGCTTGTATTCACCGAGAACCTGCTCAGGCGTAAGGGGCAATTGGGGAATCTTGTCGAAACCCCAGATATTCGTGACCCGATCGGCGGTTTCGGTATCGAGAAGATCGTCCACCTGCATGACGACACCAGCCTTGGTCTCGGCGCTCACAATTCGTCGCATCTTCATTTTACCCGCCCCCTCAGAGTTGCGACCAGCCGCCATCGACCGGAATCTCAAGACCGGTCGTGAAGGTCGCGTCGAAGGCGAGGAAGAGAACAGCCTTCGCAATCTCCTCGGAGGTCCCGAAGCGCTTCATCGGGATCATGTCGACCGTCTTCTCCCGGACCCGGGCGGCCACATTCTTATCGGGAAACACTTTGTCGAGGATCGGCGTGGCGATGGGACCGGGCGACACGGCATTGACGCGGATGTCCTGGGGAAGCAGCTCGGTTGCGAGGGTCCGAGCCAGGGATCGCAGTGCGGCCTTGGCCGCGCCATAAGTGGCTTGCCCAGGCAGTCCCTTGACGTTGGCGACCGATGTCGTGAGGAGGACGGAACCGCCGCGGTTAAAGAGAGGCGCGAACTTCTGGACCGCGAAGAACGGCCCCTTGGCATTGAGGTTGAACATCTCGTCGTAGATGGCCTCGGTGACGTTCGCGAGCGGCGCTGGGGGACTGAAGCCCGCGTTGACGAAGAGCAAGTCGATGGTGTCGAACTCGGCCTTCACCTGAGCGGCGAGGGCATCGATATCGGTCAACGATCGCGCGTCGCTCGAAACCACGATGGCATCAGTCCCAAGCTCCTGCTTCGCCGAGTCCAGTCCGCCTTGCGAGCGGCCTATCACCAAAACGCGCGCGCCTCCATCGAGGAGCATCTTCGCTGTCGCGAGACCCATGCCGCTCGTGCCGCCGAGGATCACCACCTTCTTATCTTGATACCGTACCATTCACATTCTCCTGGGACGCCATTCCGCCGGTTGGTTTTTAGACCATTTCGGATGATATTTCTGCGACGCGATGGCGTCACGCGTCACGCGTCACGAGACCGCGCCCAAAGACGCCGGGTGAGACAAGTCGGCGCCGGAGACCTTGACGACGGCCTGCCACGCAGCCTCCTGACTGGCGCGAATGTGGAGGTGTGGCTGGCGCTGCAGCTCCATCGGGCCTGAAAACTTACCCTTCGCCGAAGCGAAGAATCGCCCTGAGACGTCGGTTCCCAACTCCGATGCCTGGATGTAGCGACTGGCCGCAACCTCCGGCGTCTGATTCATGCCGGGAATGAGGTTTACGATCGGAATCAGCAGATACTTCAACAACGGGCCAGCGTTTCGTGCGACGTTGGTGGCGTTCGACGCCCCGGGCGAGACAGCGTAGACGGCTATACCGGACGGTAGGCGGCGCGCCAGCGCCTCAGCCCACCAGGCGATCATGAGTTTCGCATCTGCATACGCAGTGTTAGGCGAGTACCTCACGTTTGTTCCGCTGCGAATGAGGGCTTCAGCAGCCGCAGTTAGGTCGCCACCATAGTATTTGGCTGCGAAGGCCGACAGGTCGGTATATTTGAACATGGGCACACCCCCGCGAGCAGGCTCCGCGCTGGTGATGACAATCCGCGCTTCGGGGCTCAGCAGGTTGGCGTTGAGCAGCCCAACGGTCAGTTCATGGTGGCCGATAAGCGGGGCCTGGGAAGCTTCAACGCCCTCCGTAGTGATCACGCGTTTCTTTGTCGGGACCAATCCGGCATTGAGCAGCAGGAAATCGACCGGGCGACCTTGTTTGACCAGCTCGGCGACCGCAGACGTGGCACTGGCGGCCCTGTTGAGATCAAGTTCCAGCGGCGTGAAGATCCGCTTCTTGGTCTCGTCGGCAAGCTGGGCGGCGATTTCCTTGCTCTTGGCCAGGATGCGCCCCGTTACGATGACCTCCTGCCATCCCCCATCGGCGAGCAAGCGAGCTGCGGCATAACCGAGCCCCGACGTAGCGCCGGTGACCAGAGCGATTGAATGTCTCATATTTGGTTCCACCTTCAGAGAGGATCAGGTCGTGAGGCCAGGAGCTAGCTTGCTAATTATGGACTGAAACCTTATATATTCGTACAAATCGAACGGTCAAGGATTTTTGGACTAAATGCAAAATAATTCGACCAGGTCGCGGGGGCGGCCGCGCAACTTCAACGAGAGCGAAGCGCTGAAAAAAGCGACGCAGATCTTCTGGTCTAAAAGCTACGACGGAGTGGGGATCGACGATCTCATCGCGGGTATGGGTGTGGGACGGCAAAGCCTCTACTCCGTGTTCGGGGACAAGCGGACGCTCTTCCTGCGCGTCCTTCGGGCTTACGCCGAGCGAAAAGGCGCCGGCGCTGCGAAAGCGCTCTTCTCGCCACCCGCGCTTCGCGACGCGCTCGCAGGATTCCTGAGGCACGCTGTGGACGCCGCGACCGAAGAAGGGTCGGTCGCAGGGTGCCTAATGATATGCGTCGCACCCCTCGTAGACGACGCTGAGGTCAGGCAGTTCCTGAAGGACGCAGCAGCTGGCGGCGTGGCACTCGTGGAACGTCGTTTCTGCGATGGCATCGAAGCGGGCGAAATCCCGTCTGACTTTCCTGTCGCCACGCGCGCGCGCCAAGTCATCGACCTTGCCCGTGGCCTGACGATGCACGCGCAGTTGGGCGCGCCGCGCAAAGAGCTCCTGAAAGACGCTGAGGAAGCGGCCCGCTTGGTGCTACTGTCCCCGCCTTGAGCTGCGAGCCGCTAGAAGTTTGGTGCAGGATTGCGTCAAGGTCTTGACCGGCAACTTGCGCTAGCACCGCCTGCGCTGTCCATTCAGACCGGAAGGAGAGCGTCGGCCGTTTCGATGGCGTCCCAGTGACGCCAATAGTAGTTACCTCAGCCTGCAGGATCAACGGCACCGGAGCGCCGCTGAAGCGATGCCTGCGAAACTTCCCGCTATCAACGCAGTAAAAAAGCGTTCGAAAGAACTGCATTGTCGGCGTTCAATGGCAAGGAAAGCTGAGGGTATGACGCACATCGTGTGCTGCGTCGTGAACGGCCGGCATATTCGCAAGATGCTCGCCGCCCGAGCTGTATGCCCTTCAGCGGCAGATCGATCCCGCTCTGTTGGTTCTGTTGCAGAAGAGCGGTGCCAACCTTTGGATTCCCGAATACCAGAAGGATGGTAGTCTCCAGACACAGACACGCCTCTGCGGCATCGGCTGGGAAATCGATCCGAGAAAAGACCTTCATGCCCCGCTCGATCAAGGCTTCGGCCAAACGATCGATCGTCTCGCTGGGAGGGCAAAGGGATTTGGAAATGAGTAGCCCCTCGGTCACATTGCACCGCCTTTGGTAGAATGCGGCGCCGCGGCCGCTATCTGGATGCCCTTGATGGGTCGGTCAAACGCAATCCTGATGATCTCAAGAGCCAGAAGCATTCCGACCAACTGCGCGGCGATGAAGCACGCTTCGGTATGCGGACGCAGAGCCGTTGCCCCGGTTGCATAGATAGCAGCGAAGGTCACAGCAGGATTTGCGTAGGATGCTGACGGCGTCGCCAGGATTGCAGCGGTGAGCCACGCCCGAACGGCGAATGGCCCCCGTTTCCCACTTCGCGCTGTGTGCGCAACCAAGCACGATCGTCAGCAGGCCGGCGGAGGCGGCTACCTCAGTGACAAGCAGTGTCATGCTTGTGATCTAACCGCCCAGCTCCAAGTATCTGCTCGGACTCTTTTTTTCAGTCGCTACAGGGCGTCATCGCCGCGGCGCGCAGCACCCCGGGCTCCGATTTGCGTCGTTCGCGAGATTTGGCGGCCTTTCTTGCTCTCGGAGCTCGTCGAGTGTCGGGTTCCACCATCCCCGGAGCCGCTCGTGTTCTCTGGGCTTTGACCTTTCAGGCCAGGTATGGACGAGTTCATCAATGGTAGGCTCGCTCCAGTCGCTACCCCCTCAAAGAAAACTTGACATTAAGGGCATATGCTCCTATATCAATTGCCATCGAGGGTATATGCTCTTATTTATTGGAGAATTGATGATGAGTGAAGAAGCAAACATTCTAGTCAGTGGTGCAACCGGGCGGACCGGGGGCGCGGCGATCGACGAGTTACTGAAGATGGGCCACAAGGTTCGAGCTTATGTGCGCTCGAATGACGACCGCGCAGAAGCCCTGCGCAGCTGGGGTGTCGAAATCGCCGTTGGCGACTTTACGGACATCGACCAAATCCGTTCGGCAATGGAAGGTATCAAGTCAGCCTATTTCCTGCATCCGATCACACCGGGAATCCTGGGTGCCGCCGCGTACTTCGCACAAGCAGCAAAGGAAGCGGGCGTTACCTCGATCGTCAACATGTCACAGATTTCAGCGCGTCGGGAGTCGACCAGTCATGCGGCCCAGGATCACTGGATCTCGGAGCGCGTCTTTGACTGGTCGGGTATCGCGACGACCCATCTGAGGCCGACGTTCTTCGCCGACTGGCTTGTATATCCACACTTCGCGAAGGAAATCTGGGCCTCGAAGAAGATCGAGTTCCCGTTCGAGAACGGTCGCCATGCGCCGATCAGCTCCGATGACCAGGGCCGCGTGATCGCTCATCTGCTGGCAAAGCCCGAAGGTCACGGCGGCAAAATCTATACGCTTCATGGCCCGGTGGAAATGAACCATACCGAGATCGCCGCCGCGATGAGCGACGCTCTCGGCGCGAAGATCGAATACGCGCCGACCTCGATTGAGACCTTCAAGGACAAGATGGAGAACCTGTACCAGTTTCCGCCCTTCCTGGTGCAGCATCTCGTCGAGGTCGCGCAGAATTATCGCGAAGGCATCTTCGCCGGTACCAACGACGTCGTCGAGCGCCTGACGGGAACGCCCGCTCTATCGGTTCCGGAATTCATCGCCAAGTATCGCAACGCCTTCCATTGAGACGAACTGGGGAGAACGATAATGTCCAACACGCATGAAGAACGACATCCCTTCCTCGACGATCTGAGCGAGGATGCGGAGCTTATCAGCTCCGTCCTGCGCGGCCCGGTGGTGGGTCGTGAGACGATCCGCAAAGTCGTGGACGCTGTGGGAACATTCTACGTCGAGCAGAACCCGACCTTTATCGGCACTGTCGGCTCGCGGACACTTCTCGAATACGAAGCGAGGTTGACGGGCGGCGAACGCCTCAACGCGGTCGCCGTCATCGATCGCGATCCGGACGGGGCCGTCCCGAGGGTCAGTGTGCGCATGGGTCCTGTCGACGCCGTCGTGGCCCTCGCCAACAGCCTTCGAACAGCGCTTTCCGGTCAATTACCCGAAGAGCTTTTTCTTTGAACCCACGCTCCTCGATCTCCGAGACGGGGACGAGGCGAACATCTAGTCAATCAAGGAGACGTGTCATGGAAATCAGGAATGCAACTGTCTTCGTCACCGGTGCCAATCGCGGTCTGGGCCTCGCCTTTGCCCGGGAGGCGGTCCGTCGCGGCGCGAAGAAGGTTTATGCCGGCATGCGCAACACGAGCGGTTTCGACGAGCCGGGCGTCGTCCCGATCCGCATCGACGTCACCGATGACGCAACGATCGCAACGGCGGCCGAGATCGCAGCGGATACCACGGTCCTGATCAACAATGCCGGCATCGCGGCTCTGATCGAAAATCCTCTGGCTGCGGACTTTGAAAGCCAGTCGAAGGCGCTGTTCGACACCAACTACTATGGTCTGGCGCGGGTCACCCAGGCGTTTGAGCCCGCCCTGTCGAAGCAGCCCAAGGCGGCGATTATCAACGTCCTGTCGGACATCGTATGGCTGCCGCGCCCCTACCTGACGCCGTATGCCGCGTCCAAGGCCGCCGCCTGGAGCTACACCAACCAGTTGCGATTCCACCTCGTCGACCGCGGCATCCAGGTTCTCGGACTTCATGTCGGGTTTCTCGACACCGATTTGACGAACGGTATCGACGTGCCGAAGACCAATCCCACCGACGTTGCCACCCAGACCTATGATGCGCTTGCCGAAGGGAAAAACGAGATCATGGCAGACAAGGGGACGGTTCTGCTAAAGAGCACGCTCGCCGACGAGGTGCCGGGCTACATCTCGCCTCCGCCCGGATTGTTTTGAACCTCGAAGCCTGACGAATGCTTGGCGTCTTCCGCAATCTGCGTGAAGACGCCGCTGTATTGGAGTGAAAGGAACGACAATGCTGTCGACAAACCAACCCCTGGGAATCGACCAATGCAACTGCAACGCCATGCGAAGAGCAAGCCGGCAGATCACCCGTCTGTACGACGCCCACCTTCAGCCGGTCGGCTTGCGCATCACGCAGTTTCTCATCCTCGCCGCCCTCGCAGAGGCGAAAAGCGCCACCGTCAATATGTTGGCCGAGCGGCTCGACGTGGAACGTACAGCCATGGGAAAGATGGTCGGTACATTGGAGAGGGACGGCTTCGTTACGATGAAGCCCTCGCCCACGGACGGCCGCTATCGGGTCATTGAGCTGACCCTTGAAGGCGATGCCCTGCACGAAGAGGCATCGCCTCTCTGGAATGCGGCGCAGGTGGAGTTTGCGAAGCTCAACGGTGCGAAGAGTGTCGCCACCCTCAGGAAGGAACTGGACGCCATCGTCGTCGAGGACGGGGTCGAGCGTCCAGATGCTTGATCGCACCGCCGGCATTGCCGGTCTTGTCACTCTGTCGCTGCCGTAGAGCTCGAACTCGAACCCCGTGGCATAAAAAGACTGGAGACCTCAACGTCGCCTGCGACTTCAAGTGCTGTTTGCATTAGTCGCACCAGAGTCGTCGTGTGGTCCATATCTGGTTCCGTGCGGCAGCGCGGTCTAGCCGAGTGTCTTCGACACCACGTCGTTCGACGCTCTGATGACGGCCTGAACATAAGACAGGTCGCGGAGGTGTTCGCTTGGAAGGATGGCATGCGCATTGTTGTTGAACATCGCTCCGCTGCGGCCATCGATCTCCAGAGACACGAGAAGCGGCGTCAGCCCCCGGAGAACTGCAGAAGCATCTTCGACAGGAAGATATTTGCACGAATACCAGTCTTCACGGAGTCTGGGTTTAGCCCGAGCACGTCGATCCGCGGGAACCGCCGCGCAATGTCGAGCACCGGGCCCTCGTTGCCAGCGACGGTGTTCATGTTCGCCTTCATGCGCCCGTAGCTCCTCTCAGAGTTCAGATCGTCAACGTTCGCCTTCTGGCCAGACCCTGGAAAATCCATCACAAGGCATCAAAAAAACATGAAGCTCATCAATATAAGGACGACTACTTGCTACTCGCCGGCGAGCTACTGCACGCGCTGAAATGCCCACATTGCCGGTGTGTCTCCTACGGGTGCCCGCTTGCAATGGCGAAAGACCGCCCTATCAGGGCAATTTCCAAGCCGCACTGGAACGCATTGAGAGAAACGCTAGTTTGTACGATACTGGACGATTGGTTCGAGGGCTTGAAGCAGAGCCGCTATCCTCTCTTGGAGATCAGGCATCATGCGCTCACTCCCTGTCACTGTATTGGTTGTCGAAGACGAGGCGCTCATAGGGTTGGCGATCGCAGACGAACTCGAGGATCAAGGTTTCGTCGTCTTCTCGGCCAGTAGTGCTGACGACGCCATCAAATTGATCGAACGTCATCCCGAAATCGCGGTTGTTTTTACCGATATCGATATGCCGGGGACCATGGATGGTATAAAGCTTGCAGCCTTCGTGCGAGATCGCTGGCCGCCCATTAAGATCATTGTCACGTCAGGGCGAGTTAATCCTAAAGGTAGTTTAGCCGAAGACATACCATTTCTCGCAAAGCCATACGACCATGCGACTGTGGTGGGAACGATACGCGGCTTGATGTCTCTTTGAGCAACGCAGTTAAGAGCAGCGGGTTGGTTTCTCTTGATGCACGCTTAATACCCGGATGACGGGCGTCGGCGGCCTACGCTCTCATGTAGGCATCCGCTCCGAATTCAGGACGCTAATGCGGCTTCGCTCATCCGGATCTTGATAACGACGCCGCCGGCGGTCCAATCATCCCCGATACTACCGCGGAACTGGCCAGCAATCGTGCGCTGAACGAGTTTGCTGCCGACACCGCTCGAACGCCAAGCGGGGTCGTCGACGGGTCCGCCGTGTTCGGCCCAGACGATGTCAATCAAACCATCATCTACAGTACCGGAGACATCCAGAAGGCCAGCGTCGGTCGAGAGCACGCCGTACTTCAGGGAATTCGTCGCCAGTTCATGAATGACCAACGCGAGACCGCTGGCCGACTTTTCTCCGAGACCCATGCGAGGAACAGCAACACGGACCCTCCCTGCGAACGCGCCGGCATTATCATATGGCGCCCACAGGACCGAGAATATGTCTCCAAGCAGCGCTGCCCGCCCCTCGCCATCGGGTAGAGGTCGCACAAGGTCATGGGCACGGCCAAGCGCGGTTAGTCGCTCGGTCAGCTGGCACACCCTCTCTTCCTTTGTTCCTGTCGATCATCACGTCATCGCCGTCAGGCCTGACGCAAGGGCCAGGAGGTTCTTGACGCAATGGCTTATCTCGCCGGCAAGAAGTTCATGATCTGCCTCGGCCTGCTTGCGCCCGGTGACATCGAGGAAGATGCCTGTCATCTTGCGTGCCTCGATGTCGCGGCCCTTCTCCTGCCCTCGTGCAGAGACCCAACTGACCTGTTTGGCCTCTGTCAAAATACGAAAATCGATCTCGAACGGCCCGTCGGTAGCGCGCATTGCGGCAAATGCGGTCCGAACCCGATCACGGTCGGCCGGATGAATTTTTGCGGAGAGGTCTTCAAAGGTCAAGGCGCCTTTTCGAGGGACATCCCACATCTGGTATGCTATCGCGTCCATCAAAAATGTATCGTTGTCGATTGTCCACGGCCATAAGGCAACACCCGCAGATCTTACCGCGCGTCTCAGCTCTTCCGCAGTCCATTCCAGTTGGAACGAAGCCATATCAGGCTAAAGCACCTTCGACGACAGCGCTAATCCTACTGGTCCATCTATTCGAAACCTCATGGAGTCGCAGAAAAAGCATTTTCGTGCCAAACACCACTACGGTCAGTCCGCGTAGTCACGGTCGAGATCCCGGAGAGCGACACTGATCTCATCGATCGTAACCGGTTCGGGCGTTCCTGGAATGTGACGGAATGCCGGGTTCGAACCGACTGCTTAGAAGTCTGAAGCCCATGCCGCCAGGATCGTCCGCTTGTCATCGACGGACAGTGCCCGCGCTTGCAATACATCTCGTGGACGTTTCAGTCGAAGGCCGGGAAGCAGCACCAATGGTCCCATCGCCGTTGCGGTGCCGGCGATCTCGTGCAACTTTTCGCGTATCATCGCAGCCTCACCGGATGTGCGGATCTCTGTCCTGGCGACGATGACATGCGACGATGACATCGGTATCCGGGGCCAACAGATCATGCTTGTCGACAAAGGCCGCAAACAGGCCGCGCGCCGTTTCCGCTTCGATTTCGCCGCGGAGCGCTGCTTGACATGCCTTCAGAGCAACGGAATGAGCCGTGTCCCTGAATGACACCGGCCACTCGACCAGATGTCGATAGGCATCCATCACGGAACGAACTTCTGCAGGAAAGCCCAGGCCGACAAGAATGGTGACAGGTTTTCTGAACATATCGGGTTTCATCGCTCTCTCCTTCCCAACCCGGAATGTTGACGGGCGCCACCGCGGTGGCGCTCTTGGACCTAGTGGACTTAGAGATCAAGCCGCCTTCTGCGCTTCGATCTGCGCCGGAGCGACAGATGTCAAGGCAGGGCTGGTCTGGATCGAGATCTTGCGCGGCTTCAGTGCCTCGGGGATCTCACGGACGAGCTCGATCGACAGGAGACCATTGCTGAGATCAGCCCCATTGACCCGCACATGATCGGCAAGTTCGAACCGGTGTTCGAACGGGCGACCGGCGATGCCGCGATGCAGATAGCCATCTGCCGAAACTTCCTGCTTCTTGCCGGTGACGGTCAGCAGATTGGATTGGAAACTGACGTCGAGATCGTCCTGGGCAAAGCCTGCCACCGCGATCGAGATGCGGTATGAGTCGTCGCCAGTTTTGACGATATCATAAGGCGGCCAATCGTTGGTCGAACGGGCGCGCTGGGCGTTTTCCAGAAGATTGAAGATCCGGTCGAAACCAACGCTCGAGCGGTAGAGAGGTGCGTAGTCGTAAGATGTTGCCATAGCCATATCCTCCTTGAAGCAACATGGTTACAGAAGCGCTGAAAGCAGCGCTCCCAGCTTGGCCAGCCCTTATTTTCAGCGGCTGGCGGCAAACGATTTGGTTTTTGGGATTTTCGGATTCAAGATCTACTACAAGAAAATTTACCGACCTTGGGTTGCTCTGTCGTCAGTGAACCGCTCGACTGAGCACGCGATGCGGATAGGCCGCCCTGAACTGCGAAATCATCGCACAGGCTTGGAGCAATACCCGCTCGGTGGTTTCGGAAGTGTTGCGTGCCAGCTCGTCGGCGTTTATGCGGATGGCCTCCGCCATGTTGGCCGACATCACAGCGAAACGGCCCTCACCGTAGACGAGCGCATCTTGCGAGGCCGTCTCGAGCCAGCGTGCGAAATCGACAATGATTTCCTCCCTCTCCGCGATGCTGGCATCCTTAATGATTTTAATAGTCTCTTCCATGTGGTCTCACTCCATACAGACGTGGCAAGCGATCGGGCTTACCAAGCCCCGATCGCCGGGTGAGCTAGGAAGTGGAAAAGTCAGATTCAAGCCTCAGTGCAGCTTGAATTCTCCATCAACGCGGCGCCATTCATTTGGACCGATCAGGCGCTGGTGTGTATAGCGAACGGAGTGCAACGGCCCCTCTAGCTTCGCTTGCCAGAAGTCGAGGAACTTATGCATCTCGGGAAAATCGGGGGCGAGATCATAGTCTTGCCAGACATAGGTCTGCAGCACGGATGCGAAATCAGGAATGCGGTAAAGTATGTGTGCGGTGGTCATGCCATAGCCATTCAGCTGGCGCTCGAGATCAGATGAAAATCGCATGCTTCATCTCCGTTTTGTGACAAGATGATGGTGGCGCAAATTTTCGCCTCCCTCAACGATTTTTTGAACGGGAAACGCTCGATTATTGTTCCCTTACAGCGTGTTAGCAGCAGGTTTTTCTGAGTGCTAATTTTTTATATTCTTCCCCTTGAAATCGCAAAACCGCAAAACCAGATCATTTCGCGCAAAACGCTCAATCGAGGTTTTGCGCCCCCCGGACTGGTCATCCGGTCCGGCTGGGAAACGAAGCAATCTTTTTTGTCCAATGGAGGAAAACATGTCGTTCCGACCGCTTCATGACCGCATTCTCGTCCGCCGGGTCGAATCCGAAGAGAAGACCAAAGGCGGCATAATCATTCCTGATACCGCCAAGGAAAAACCGCAGGAGGGCGAAGTCATCGCCGTCGGCCCCGGCGCGCGTAACGAGGCCGGCCAGATTCAGGCGCTCGACGTCAAGGCCGGCGACCGCGTCCTGTTCGGCAAATGGTCCGGTACCGAGATCAAGATCAACGGCGAAGACCTGCTGATCATGAAGGAAAGCGATGTCATGGGCGTCGTCGAAGCCCAGGCCGAGCAGAGACAAGCCGCCTGAGGCGCCCATCAATTCCAACCCATCAGTCAAATAGCTGCCTATTGAGGAGTTAAAGAAATGGCTGCGAAAGAAGTCAAGTTCCATAGCGATGCCCGTGAACGCATGCTGCGTGGGGTGGATGTTTTGGCCAATGCCGTGAAAGTGACGCTCGGCCCAAAGGGTCGCAATGTCGTTATCGACAAGTCTTTCGGCGCGCCGCGCATTACCAAGGACGGCGTCTCCGTTGCGAAGGAAATCGAGCTCGAAGACAAGTTCGAGAATATGGGCGCCCAGATGCTGCGCGAAGTGGCATCGAAGACAAACGACCTGGCCGGCGATGGTACCACCACGGCGACAGTCCTTGCACAGGCCATCGTTAAGGAAGGCGCCAAGGCCGTCGCCTCTGGCATGAACCCGATGGACCTGAAGCGCGGCATCGACATTGCCGTCGACGCCGTCGTGAAGGAACTGAAGACCAACGCCCGCAAGATCACCAGCAATTCCGAGATCGCCCAGGTGGGCACCGTCTCTGCCAACGGCGACGAGGAGATCGGCAAGTACCTAGCCGAAGCGATGGAAAAGGTCGGCAATGAAGGCGTCATCACCGTCGAAGAAGCCAAGACCGCCGAGACCGAGCTTGAAGTTGTGGAAGGCATGCAATTCGACCGTGGCTACCTCAGCCCCTACTTCGTCACCAACCAGGATAAGATGCGGGTCGAGTTCGAGGACCCTTACATCCTCATCCACGAGAAGAAGCTGTCAAACCTTCAATCCTTGCTGCCGGTCCTCGAGGCCGTTGTGCAGTCAAGCAAGCCTCTGCTGATCATTGCTGAGGATGTCGAGGGTGAAGCGCTTGCAACGCTCGTCGTCAACAAGCTGCGGGGCGGCCTGAAGATTGCGGCTGTCAAGGCGCCGGGCTTCGGCGACCGCCGCAAAGCGATGCTGGAAGATATTGCCATCCTGACGGGCGGCACTGTCATCTCCGAAGATCTCGGCATCAAGCTCGAGAACGTGACGCTCAATATGCTCGGACGGGCCAAGAAGGTGGCGATCGAGAAAGAGAACACCACCATCATCGACGGCGTCGGCTCCAAGGGCGAGATTGACGGCCGTGTTGCGCAGATCCGGGCGCAGATCGAGGAGACCACCTCCGACTACGACCGGGAAAAGCTGCAGGAGCGGCTGGCCAAGCTTGCCGGCGGCGTCGCCGTCATCCGCGTCGGCGGTTCCACGGAAGTCGAGGTCAAGGAGAAAAAGGACCGTGTCGACGACGCGCTGCAAGCGACCCGTGCCGCTGTCGAAGAAGGCATCCTGCCGGGCGGCGGCGTTGCGCTGCTGCGTGCCGTCAAGGCACTTGACAATCTGCAGATGGCGAACCAGGACCAAAAGGTCGGCATCGAGATCGTCCGGCGCGCCATCGAAGCGCCTGTCCGCCAGATTGCCGAGAACGCTGGCGCGGAGGGTTCGGTGATCGTCGGCAAACTGCGCGAGAAAACCGACTTCTCCTTCGGCTGGAATGCGCAGACCGGAGAATACGGCGATCTCTACGCGCAAGGCGTCATCGACCCCGCCAAGGTGGTTCGCACGGCGCTTCAGGACGCCGCCTCCGTCGCCGGTCTCCTTGTGACCACGGAAGCGATGATCGCCGAGAAGCCCAAGAAGGACGCCGCTCCGGCCCTGCCGGCCGGCGCCGGCATGGACTTCTAAACAGGCGATTGGGAAGGCTCGCCCCAGCCGCCGTGGGGCGAGCCACTCGGAGAAGACATGAATTTGCCATCGAAGGAAGATGCGCGCGTCTGCGCCAGGATCGTGAAAGAGGTCGCGCGTGCTCAGGGTATCGTGAACGATCCCGCCGCTGTCGGGAGGCTGACGGTAACTGTTGCCAGGCTTTTCAATAAAGGCCTGCGCGATCGTGAGGAGCTCCTGACGGTTGCGACGGAGTCTGTCCAGATGCCGGCCGACTTACGTTCGGCACAGTGATGGAGAGCCGCCCAAGAACGCTCGCATAATGAATTTCGCAACTATCGTTGTACTGCGGCATCAAAGCCAATTACAGGGAAGAAAGGCGCTTATGTCAGCCTTTTCAGACTCTGACGCCAAGCTGCTTACCCGTAGCCTACCGCGGCGATCGTAGCGGGTGAGCGAGATGTCGCTCCGCCCGCAAGTTTTTTGGCAAGACATACTCTTACACATTCGTCGCCCTGAGGCTGCCTTATCACCAGGCGCAGTTATGCCAGGGTGGCTGCAAAGGTTGTTGCATCGACGGGCCGCCCGAACAGGTAGCCCTGGCCAACCGGACAACCCATCTCGGCAAGCATGGCGCGTTGGGCCTCGGTTTCCACCCCCTCCGCGACAACCGTCAAGCCGAGGGCTCGTCCCAGGTCTACGATGGCTTGGACGATTACTCTTCTGGAGAGTCTTGTGGCGAGCTCGCTGACAAAGGTGCGATCTATCTTGATCTCGGTCACCGGGAAGGTTTCGAGAGAGCGCAAGTTCGAATAGCCAGTGCCGAAGTCATCGACGGAAAGCCCAACACCACTCAGTCGCAGACGCTGAAATGCGTCCATCACGCCGGGCCTATCGCCTAGGAACATGCTTTCGGTGATCTCAAGGGTCAGCCACGCCGGGTCGGCAGTGGTTTTACGCAAGACACGTTCCAGCATCTCCGCCATGTCGTGTCGCAGGAATTCGGCGGCCGACACGTTCACCGCAAAACGCAGAGCCTCGCGGCGGTCCGCGTTTATCTGACGGGCGAATGCAGCAACAGTCGTCAGGCTTCGCTCGGTCAGTTCGAGCAGCAGGCCAGACCTCTCCGCGGTTTCGATGAAACTAACGGGAAGCTGAGTGCCGAACAGGGGATGGCTCCAGCGGATCAGCGCTTCCGCGCCGAGCCACTCACCGGTGAGGAGATCAACCTGGGGCTGGAAGTGATACATGAACTCATCGTTTGCCACCGCAACTTTCAATTCGCGCGTCATCCGCAGACGGCGGCGCGCCTGCTCATCGTCCGCGTCCTCGAACCGGCGAGGACCGGCCAGAGGGTCGGACTTGGCTGCGTGCGGCGCGGTACCGGCGTTCCGGATCAGCGAAATGGCGTTCCCCGCAGGCTTGCCGATCGCATAGCCGATTGCGAACCGCAGGGAGACATTGGCACCGGCCACCACGAAGTCTGCCGCAAGCGAGGCGGATACCAACGCCACGGTCGCCTCCGCCCTCGTTTCATCCGGAAGGTCGAATACTAAAGCGAATTCATTCGCACCCATCCCGGCCACGAGCGCAGCACCCAATTCCCTCAGCCGTCGTCCGGTCTCACAAAGGAGAGCATCCCTAACGTCGAAACCATATCCTGTATTGAGGTCGTGGAAGTCGATCACGTCCAGCTTCACAACCAGGAGCGTCACGCTTGAATGCGACGAGAAACGTTCTTCGGCGGCAAGCAGAAACGATTGGCGGTTCAGGCAACCTGTCGTGCCGTCCAGATTGGCGATGCGGTCCAGGGCAGTGTTGGCCTGTTGGAGCGCAGAGACGTCGCGCAGTATGCCGACGTAGAAAAGCTCTTCGTCCACCCTGACGGGCCGCAGACTGAGACTGTTCCAGAACGGCGATCTCCAGCTGATCCCGCTCGTTACCCTGCAGGTAGCGGCAATCCTTTCCGATAACCTCATCGCATGTATACCCCCGTCAGTTGCTCGAAAGCCCTGTTTACGTATGATAAGGGCGCACTGGCGCCTGACCGTTTTCCGATTGCAACACCTTCCGTCAATCCCTCAACAAGGGTCGGCAGGATTTTCCGGACCGCGTCAGAGCTAGGAAGCCGCTCGCCAGGCTCGCCGGATATACGCTTTATGAGGTCCGGTTGATTCGGATTTTCGAAGTTTTGCATGGCAGGAACAATGGACGCCGACCTTAGGCGGAGCAACCCGCAGCCGAGGCGGTTTCGGGACAATGGTCAGCCGTTTTCGGACAAACTGCGTCTGGCTCCGTCACCGGAGGTACGGAAGCGATCACGGTAGTCGGACGGCGTCACGCCCACATGCGAAACAAAAGCGCGCCGCATCGCGCTCGCCGATCCAAAACCACTTTTCTCTGCGATCGACGCGATCGGCAAACGGCTCCCTTCCAAAAGGAAGCGCGCAACGTCGATACGCGTCAGGTCGACATAGTCCGATGGCGATATCCCCACCTCCTGAGAGAAAACACGGCTGAAATTCCGCGTGCTCATCGCCGCGAGTTTGGCCAAGGCCGCAACGGATAGGTCGTCCGCTGGGTGGTTCAGGACATATTGCTGGACGTCGTGGAGACGGTTGCGGTCGATCGCCTGCGCTGCCAGATGCACGCTGAACTGTGATTGGTCACCGGGTCGCTTCAAGAACACGACGAGCCGGCGAGCGACGTAAAGTGCCACTTCCCGGCCGAGGTCCTCCTCGACGAGGGAAAGACCGAGGTCAATCGCCGCGCTGGATCCCGCCGACGTGATCATCGCACCGTCACGTAGAAAAACCCGGTCGCCTTCCACGTGCGCATCGGGGAACCGCTCGGCAAGCAGTGACGCGAACTGCCAATGCGTGGTGACGCGCCGGCCTTTGAGTAGACCAGCACTGCCGAGCACGAATGCTCCTGTGCAGACGGAGCCGTAGCGCCGCGTTTGGGAGGCAATAGCGGTCAGCCAGTCGATAACCTGCCTACCCGGGCTGTGGGGAACTCCGACGCTCCCGGCCACGAGCAAGGTGTCCGGATTGCCAGAGTAATTTCTGAAAGCGCAGTCAGGCTCGACCCTGAGACCCGATGCACAGCGGATCGTGCTATCGCCTTCGGCGACGATCGTGACCTCGTAGAACGCCTTATCGACGCGAGTATTCGCTTCGGCAAACACATCCATCAGCCCGGCAAGCTCCAGTGAATGCACGTCCGTGGGCACGAAGATCGCGATCCGCATCGGATTATCCCCCCCCAGTGTAGAACACACGACGCTCTCAACTAGGCGTTACGCCAACGCCGGTCCCAAGACGGCCACGGTCCCACAGGGCCGCAGAGCCGTCAACGTCAAGATGATCGGGCAGGACCGGCGGAAAATCTGCCCAGAAGGCATGAGCGATAGGCCAAAGCGAGTTACGGGCGCCAGGTCACCCTGACGCCATTCTCATATCTTCTGCTGAGAAAGCGAGAATTTTTCTGTCGGCATCACAACGACAGTACGCACTTATGACCGCTTATCCGCAAGGATAGACAGCTTATGGATCAGTGGCGGCTTAGCGAACAGGTCCCCTTCCTCTGCCTTTGCCATCAAAGCAGCAGCGACCTGGCCGTTCAAGTGGGCATCCCTTCCGTCCTCATCGTCGAACGTGTCAAAGATTGCGAACGAACTTGGACCCTCCTGAATCGAATACCAGGAAATTGTACCGGGCTCGGCATTGACCAGCGGTACGGCTGATCGCAGAAATTCGGCGACCGCCGCTTCCTTGCCGGGCTTTGCCTCAAGCGGAACGTAGAGCGCGAATTTGGTCATGACTACCTCCATGGGCACCCTATGTGCCGCAACTTAAAGAACAAGCTAAGCACGACAAATGTTTGACGATCGAGAAATTACCACCTTGACCTAGAAAGCCTGATGCCAGTTTGGCAACAATTTTTAGCTGAAAGTACAGCGTTATAGGCTCGCCTTGAGGGGGTATGAACCAAGGACATACATTCTCCGCTCCACTGATCCTTAATCAAGCAATTGAAAGCCAATACAATTTGGACTGACCTTATCTCCATGCACCAACATCCATGATAGCGTTTTGGAGATTATCACGGGCAGCGGTAGCAGACTTCCTATGCCTGCGGACTTCCGGATGCTTTCAGCCATCGGGGGTTGACAGCGCTATTTGGTGAGGTCGGCAATACGATTGAGCGCGCCGGCAAGACCCTTCAGGGACACAGCCAGGGTCAACGGTTGGACCGGGCTGGCAGCGGAAACGGTAACGTTGAGGGCCTTGCCCGTCCTGAGCTTCGCAATCGTGTCTGCTTCGAAGGTCAGCGGCACGAGGCAGCCTTGTGGCAGGCAGGTCGAGAACGACAGAGTATTGCCGAGAGGGGCATCGTCGACCTTCAACTGAGCGCCCTGGGGTAGTGCCAGTCCGAGCGGTAGCACCAGCGTGCCCCGGAACTTGCCGTCAGCTGCCTTGCCGATCTCGACAGCCAGGACGGTCTGCTTCGTCTGATTGCTGGTTTGGACCTGTCGGGCGAGGCAGGATGGAGCGTTGGCCTGCATCTGGCACACAACGCCCCAATCGTCGTAGGTCTCGACCAGTGAGCTGGCCCCGCCCGGCAGCGGGGCGGCGGTCACGGTGCCGCCGACGAGAGCGAGCATTGCCGCCAGCACTGAAGCCTTCGGCAAATAGCGGGATGACGTCATTAGAATGGGTTCCTTTCATATGGTTGGGGTCCGACCGCACGTGACGGCTCGGTCCGCCGGACGGCCAGCATCCGGCGGACTGTGTATCGTAGCTATGGCGTCGCCTGGCCCGCAAGCGAAACGCAGCCGTTGCCATTGTCGAGGCAAATGAACGTGCCCTCGAAGCGTGGATCGGTGATCACGTCGTGGCTGCCATCCGCGGTTTCGGCGCTATCGGAAACCGGCCGGATCGGCGCAAAGCGGCCGGCATCGAAGCTCGGCATCACGGAGCTTGCCTGTGTGCCTGGTTCGGGGTTGGCGGCCTTTGCCACGGTCAGCACGCCTGGAACGAAGTTCATGCGATAATTGGCGGACGCCAGTAGCGTGCCCTGGGTGATCGCATAGGCACCCGGCTCGCTAAGGCTGGTTGCGGACGTGGCGAGCCCTCCCGAAAGCTTGTCGCCGTTGACGAGACCCGCACCTCCGACGATATAGGTCAGTGCCGGATTGGCGAGGCCATAGCGGCGGCTAAGTGAGTCGGCGGCAACCGTAATGGCACGCTGGTTCACCGTGAGGTCTGAGCCCACGTAGCTGATTGTGTAATTGGCGTTGGCTAGCGACCCTTGCGTGATCGCGTAGGCACCGATATCGGAATCTTGCCCCGCCGTGGTCGAGAGCGAACCGGAGAGCGTGTCGCCATTCAGCAGGCCTGTCGCGGCATAGGTCAGTGTCGGATTGGCATCGCCATAGGTCTTCGACTTCGCTTCCGCCGTCACCGTGATCGCGCGTTGGTTCACGCTGAGATTGGCTCCGACGTAAGTCAGGGCGTAATTGTTTGACGCCGAGAACGAGCCGGTGATGGCATAGCTGCCAACATTGGCATATTGCCCCGCCGTGGTCGCGAGTGATCCGGACAGCGTGTCACCATTGACCAGCCCCGTAGCGGTGTAGGTCAGCGTCGGATTGATCTCCCCATAGACTTTCGACAGCGCGCCCGCCGTCACCGTCAGCGCCCGCGGGGTGATTGCCAGGTCGGCACCCGTATAGCTGATGGCGTAGTTTGCATTGGCCAGAGTACCCTGAGCAATCGCATAGGCGCCGACATCGGAATATTGCCCTGCTGCTGTGGCAAGCGATCCGGAGAGCGTGTCGTTGTTGACCAGGCCCGAGGTCGCGTAGGTCAGCGCCGGATTGGCATCACCATAGGCTCTCGACAGCGCATCCGCCGTAACGGTTAGCGCGCGCGGGGTGATTGTCAGGTTGGCGGCATTGTAGGTGATCGCGTAATTGGCATTGCTGAGGCCACCGAGAGTGATCCCGTAGCCGCCCACATTCGAATATTGCCCAGCCGCCGTCGAAAGTGATCCGGAGAGCATGTCGCCATTGACAAGGCTCGAGGTTGTATAAGTCAGCGCTGGGTTTGCATTGCCATAGGTCTTCGACTTCGCATCCGCCGTTACCGTTAGCGCACGCGGAGTGACCGTCAGATTAGCCGCATTGTAGGTGATCGCGTAATTGGCGTTACCAAGGCTGCCGAGAGTGATCCCGTAGCTGCCAACATTCGAATACTGCCCCGCCGAAGTCGATAGCGAACCGGAGAGCGTGTCGTTATTCACGAGGCCCGAGGTCGCGTAGCTCAGCGCCGGGTTTGCGTCGCCATAGATCTTCGACTTCGCATCCGCCGCTACCGTCAGCGCACGCGGAGTGACCGTCAGATTAGCCGCATTGTAGGTGATCGCGTAATTGGCGTTACCAAGGCTGCCGAGAGTGATCCCGTAGCTGCCAACATTCGAATATTGCCCAGCCGCCGTCGAAAGTGATCCGGAGAGCATGTCGCCATTGACAAGGCTCGAGGTTGTATAAGTCAGCGCTGGGTTTGCATTGCCATAGGTCTTCGACTTCGCATCCGCCGTTACCGTTAGCGCACGCGGAGTGACCGTCAGATTAGCCGCATTGTAGGTGATCGCGTAATTGGCGTTACCAAGGCTGCCGAGAGTGATCCCGTAGCTGCCAACATTCGAATACTGCCCCGCCGAAGTCGATAGCGAACCGGAGAGCGTGTCGTTATTCACGAGGCCCGAGGTCGCGTAGCTCAGCGCCGGGTTTGCGTCGCCATAGATCTTCGACTTCGCATCCGCCGCTACCGTCAGCGCACGCGGAGTGACCGTCAGATTAGCCGCATTGTAGGTGATCGCGTAATTGGCGTTACCAAGGCTGCCGAGAGTGATCCCGTAGCTGCCAACATTCGAATATTGCCCAGCCGCCGTCGAAAGTGATCCGGAGAGCATGTCGCCATTGACAAGGCTCGAGGTTGTATAAGTCAGCGCTGGGTTTGCATTGCCATAGGTCTTCGACTTCGCATCCGCCGTTACCGTTAGCGCACGCGGAGTGACCGTCAGATTAGCCGCATTGTAGGTGATCGCGTAATTGGCGTTACCAAGGCTGCCGAGAGTGATCCCGTAGCTGCCAACATTCGAATACTGCCCCGCCGAAGTCGATAGCGAACCGGAGAGCGTGTCGTTATTCACGAGGCCCGAGGTCGCGTAGCTCAGCGCCGGGTTTGCATCGCCATAGATCTTCGACTTCGCATCCGCCGCTACCGTCAGCGCACGCGGAGTGACCGTCAGATTGGCCGCATTATAGGTGATCGCGTAATTGGCGTTGCCGAGGCTGCCGAGAGTGATCCCGTAGCCGCCCACGCCGGAATATTGTCCTGCTGAAGTCACAAGCGATCCGGAGAGCGTGTCGTTGTTGACCAAGCCTGAGGTTGTATAGGTCAGCGCCGGGTTGGCATCACCGTAGGTCTTCGATTTCGCATCCGCCGTCACTGTCAGTGCCCGCGGGGTGATTGCCAGGTCGGCACCCGTATAGCTGATGTCGTAGTTCGAGTTAGCAAGCGTGCCGAGCGTGATGCCGTAGTTGCCGATCCCCGACGCCGTCGTCGCGGAGGTAGCCAACGCTCCCGAGAGCGTATCGCCTGCGACGAGGCCGCTCCCGCCGACGGTATAGGTGAAGCCCGGATTGGCATCGCCATAGGTACGGTGTGCGCCGTCGGTCGTGACCGTGATGGCGCGCTTGGCGATGTCGGCAAGTGTCGTGGCCGTGTTGTAAGCAAGCGTATAGTTGCCGGCATCCGCCCCGCCGAGCGACAGGCCGGAGATGGTGACCGTCTTGCCCGTGCCGGCGTTCTTGTCGGAAAAGGCGCCGCTGAAGCCGTTGCCTAGCGAAAGCGTGTCCCCCGGCACCATGCCGCTGAAGACGGCGCCCGCTGTGTTCAGCGTCGCATCCTTCGTACCGTCATAGATCTTGCCGTTGGCGATGATCCCGCCGATCGATGAGATCATAGCCCTGGCGATATCGACCGTATCCGTGCCGCCCGCCAGCGTGTAGTTTGAGGCAAGGCCGCCATTCGTGCCATCGCCCAGAGCCAGTGACGCAAGCGTCACGCCCTTGCCCGAGCCGGCATTCTTGTCGGCCATGGTGCCGGTGCCGGACAGAGTCAGCGTTTCGCCGCCGGCCAGGTTCGACAGCGTGAAGATCGAGGCCTCGAGATCCGTCGAACCGTTATAGGTGCGGCTGCCCGAGAGGTTGACGACACGCTGGCCGATATCGGCGAGCGTCGTGGCCGTATTCGTATCCAGCCTGTAGTTCTGCGCGTCGGCTCCGCCAAGCGTCAGTCCGGAGATGCCGATCGTTTTGCCGGTACCGGCATTGGCATTGGAAAAGGCGCCGAGCGCGGTGCCGACCGTCAGGCTATCGCCTGCGATCATGCCATTGAAGACGGCGCCTGCAGTGTTCAACGCCACATTGGTCGTGCCGTCATAGGTCTTGTTGCCGGCGGTGATGCCGGTGATCGCAGAGATGATGGCAGGGGTTATGGTGCCGTAGCTGGTCGTGTTGGCGATGCCAAGTTGGTAATTGTTGGCGTCGGCGCCGCTTATGTAAAGTCCATCGACGGCGACCGTCTTGGACATGCCGGCATTCTTGTCGGAGAAGTTGGCGCTCGTGTAGCCAACTTGCATGTCATCGCCGTTGATCGGTATCGTGTAGATATTGACGGTGGCTGCGGTCGTCCCGTCATAGGTCTTGGTGTTGACGCTGGTGCCGCCGAAGAACACATAGGCCTTGGTGATGTCGGCCGTGGTCGTCGCCGTATCGGAGGCAAGCGTATAGTTGCCGTTGTCCGCGCCGCCGAGCGTTAAGTCGGAGATGTTAACCGTCTTGACCGAACCGGCATTCTTGTCGGAGAAGGTGCCGGTCGCGGTCGCAACCGTTAGCGTGTCGCCGGCGACGATGCCGGTGAAGCCCGCACCCGCGGTGTTCAGTACGGCAGTCGTGTTGCCATTATAGGTCTTGTTGTTCGCCGTGATGCCGGTGATGTCAGAGATTGTCGCCTTGGCGATATCGGCCGTGGTCGTCGCCGCATCGGAGGCAAGCGCATAATTGCCGACATCCGCGCCGCCGAGCGTCAAGCCGGAGATGGTGACCGTCTTGCCGGCGCCGGCATTTTTGTCGGAGAACGTGCCGGTCGCGGTCGCAACCGTTAGCGTGTCGCCGGCGACGATGCCGGTGAAGCCCGCACCCGCGGTGTTCAGTACGGCAGTCGTGTTGCCATTATAGGTCTTGTTGTTCGCCGTGATGCCGGTGATGTCAGAGATCGTCGCCTTGGTGATATCGGCCGTGGTCGTCGCCGTATCCAGGGCAAGCGTATAGTTGCCGGCATCCGTACCGTTGAGCAGGAGGCCCGAGATCGTCACAGTCTTGCCGGTGCCGGCATTCCTGTCAGAGAAGGCGCCGGTGACGCCATTGCCGAGGGTCAAGCTGTCGCCCGCCGCCATGCCATTGAAGACCACACCGGAAGTGTTCAGCGTCGCGTTCGCATTGCCGTCATAGATCTTGTTGCCGGCCGTGATGCCTGAGATCGACGAGATCGTCGCTTTGGCAATGTCGACCGTGTCGGTGCCGCCGATCAGCGTATAGTTCGAGGCAAGGCCACCATCACCATTGATGCTGTTACCCAGAGCCAGCGTGCCGAGCGACAGCACCTTGCCGGTGCCGACATTCTTGTCGGCCATGGAGCCCCCGCCGATCAGCGTCAGCGTCTCGCCATTGGCGAGATTGCTGAGCGAGAGACCTGGGGCTGCGACATTGGTTGTGCCGTTATAGGTGCTACTGCCCGAAAGGTTCAGCACGCGCTGCGAAATCGTCAGCGTGCCGCCATAATCGACATAGGCCGTGCGGGAGCCGTTCTCCGTCACCGAGACGATATCGGGGTCGGAATAGTTGTAGGTTCCGGCATTGGTCCTGCCCGTAATCGCGCTGCCCCAGGCAAGCGAGACATTGCCTGTGCCGAGGCCCGACAGCGTCGCGCCGGCGATCGTGGAATTGGCGTCGCCATAGATACGGCTGCCGTTGCCGATCTTGACATAGTCGTCATAGAACCCGCTGCTGAGCGAGCGCAGCATCATATAACCACCATTGGCGCCCGTCGTCGACTTGCCCCAGACGCTGGCGAAATCCCATCCGGCAGTGATGAAGGTGAAGGGGTCCAGCATCTCAGCCGTCGTCAGGCCGGTGATATTGCCGGATTGATTGTTGCCGTCCGAACCGATGCCGGTTGTGGTCCCGCTCGTCGATGTGTCCCAATAGGCGTGGCTGATCGTGCCGACATTTTGGCCGGCGAGACCGCCGACATTGCTGCTTCCGCTGACAGCACCCGTCGCATAGGCGTTGCTGATCGTGCCCCGGTTATAGCCGACGAGGCCGCCGATGGAGCTGAGCCCGCCGACCACACCGACCGCGCCCGTCGCATAGGCGTTGCTGATCGTGCCGCCGTTATAGCCGGCGATGCCGCCGATGGAGCTGCCCCCGTTGACCGTACCCGTGGCATAGGCATTGCTGATCGTACCGACATTTTGGCCGGCGATGCCGCCGACGGTGTTGTTCCCGCCGACCGCACCCGTCGCATAGGCGTTGCTGATCGTGCCGTCGTTTTCCCCGGCGATGCCGCCGACATAGGAGGCACCGTTGGCGATGCCCGTCGCATAGACGTTGCTGACCGTGCCCAGGTTCTGGCCGACGAGCCAGCCGACGTGGCTGTCCCCGCTGACCTCGCCGCCGGTGAATCCGATGTCGCGGATGGTGCCCATGGAATAGCCGATGAGACCCTCATACGCATCTGAGCCGCCAGCAATCGTCAGGTTCGCGACCGTGTGGCCGAGGCCCTCGAACGTGCCGGAGAAAAAACCGTCTTGCGAAATTCTGACAAAGTCGCCCGTGTTGAAGCCGGTCGCGTCGAGATTGCCGGCGAGCGCGTAATTAACGTCGGGGTTCATCAGGACGAAGAGCGCCAAATCCGAGTTGTTGTAGAGCAACTTATAGGCTTGCCCGTTGATCGCGAGCGTGCCGCCTTGGCTTGACGTCGCCGCCGAGCCATCGGCGTTGGCGAAGGTAACACCGCCCTTGAAGCCCGCCGGCGTCAGGCCGAACGAGAGATCGGTGACGGACGGCGTCGTCGTGTTCTGGTCGAAGCCCAGCCCAACGCCGCCTGCACCCTTGACTGTAATGGGCGCATTCACCGTCAGAGCGCCGGCGGCCACAAGCCCGACGCTGCCGCCGTTTTCGATGGTGATGGCATTCGCGACCGTGACCGGCGCGCCGGCGGCGGTCGTCCCTACGAAGAGCGTGTTGGCCGTATCGACCGCTTGATCGATGGTGAAGCTGGCACCGGTTGCGATGAACCCTTGGCCCGTGATGGCGTTGATGGCCGCGCTTGCCGTTGCATCGCCGCCGGCGGCGGTGATGGCGCTGGCCCGCGCGCTGCTTAAAGTGGCGCCGGCCTCGGCGGATGACAGCGTCGTCGCCGAGGTCGCAACGGTCAACGCATTGCCAAAGAGATTGAGGCCGGATTGGTTGGCCGCGCTTGTCGCCGTCATGAGCGTCGCGGAATTGGCCGCGCCGGTCGTTGCATTGGCGCTGGTATAGGCGACGAGCGAATTGCCCGCTGTGATCGAGCCCGCCGCGCCGAAGATGTAATAATAGCCGTTCGCGCCCGTCGTGGCCGAGCCGAAGCTCGTGCCATTGGCAAACGCCGTCACGGAGATAGCGCCATTGAGGCCCAAGCTCGCCGGCGTCCTGCTACCATTGAAGACGCCCGCCGGCGTCAGGCCTACAGTCGTATAAGCACTGCCCGAGATCGCCTGCACCCCGTTCGGGAAGAAGCTGGTGAGATAGGGGTAAAGGCCCGATGTCACGGTGAACGCGCCGCCGAGGCGGGAAGCGGACGAGCCGTCCTGGAACTGCGCCGTCGTCAGGCCGGTCGCGCCCGAGGGGTCGGAGGTCTGGTTCGTGGTGTTGAAGCCCGTGGTGTTGATGTCGTAATAGGAATTGGTGACCGTGGCACCAGAACTCGAATAGCCCGCGAGGCCGCCAAGGCCGAAATAGGCGCTCCCGCTGACCGCACCCGTGGCATAGGCGTTGGTGATCGAGCCGCGGTTGTCGCCCACGAGGCCGCCAACGCCGGCGACATAGGCGTTCCCGATGGCCGCACCCGTGGCATAGGCGTTGGTGATCGAGCCGCCGTTGTAGCCCACGAGGCCGCCAACGTCGGAGTCACCATTGTGCGCGGTGGTCACGCGGGCCGCACCCGTGGCATAGGCGTTGCTGATCGAGCCGTTGTTGTAGCCCACGAGGCCGCCGACGTAGCCGTTAAACCCGCTGACCGCACCCGTCGCATAGGCGATGCTGATCGTGCCGTCGTTTTGCCCGACGAGGCCGCCGCCGCGCTCGCCGACCCCGCTGACCGCGCCCGTCGCATAGGCGTTGCTGATCGAGCCGGTGTTGTAGCCCACCAGGCCGCCGAAAGTGTCGGACGAGGTAGCGATATTGACGGACGGTCTAACCGCACCCGTCGCATAGGCGTTGCGGATCGAGCCGTCGTTTTCGCCGACGAGGCCACCGGCATATTCGTTCCCAATGACCGCACCCGTGGCATAGGCGTTGCTGATCGAGCCACCGGATTGATATCCGACGAGGCCGCCGACGTAGCTCAACCCACCGACCGTGGCTCCGGTGACGCCGATATCGCGGATGGTGCCGGTGGAATCGCCGATGAGACCGACATAATAGCTTCCGCCAGCCATATTGTCTGCGCTACCCGTGATCGTCAGGTTCGCGACCCTGTGGCCGAGGCCCTCGAACGTGCCGGAGAAAACACCCAGAACATAAATGTCGGAATTGCCGCCCGCGATGACGCCGGTCGTATAGCTGTTGCCGGTCGCGTCGAGATTTTGGGCGAGCGCGTAATTGCCGGCGAGGTTCAGCGCGCCATTGGTGCCGTCGAGATCGCTCATCGAATAGAGCAGCGTATAGGCCTGCCCGTTGATCTTCAGCACGCCGCCCTGATCGCTCGTCGCAGCCGTGCCATCGGCATTGACGTAGGTCAGCGATCCGGTGAAGCCGGAATTGGCCAGGCCGAAATCATAATCGCTCGCCTCGATATCGACGGTGCCCGCGCCTTTGACCGTCACCGGCGCGGCAAAGTGGACGATGCCGCCGGAGGAAAGCGCCAGCCCACCCGCGCCGAGCGTGACGGGGGCGTTGATGTTGATATCCGAGGCCGCATTCAGCGTCAGCGTCGAGCCGGAGGTCCAGGCAATCGGCGCGGCCACCGTGATGGTGCCCGCCTGCGGATTGGCCGCATCCGACGACGAGCCGGTTGTCACCATGACATTTGCGGTGGCGAGTGCATTGGTGAGCGTATTGACATTGATGATGCTGCCATTGCCTGACGCGGTGAAGCCAGAGGAATTGCTGTCGGTCGCCGTCGAGATGGTGACGTTGTAGGGATCGAGCAGCAGATTGCCGAAGGAACCGTGGGCGGCTGTCAGGTCCGTCAGGCCGGCATAGGAGAGCCGCGCCTTGCCCGAGACCTCGACCTCGCCGCCATTGCCCGAAAGCGCGCCACCCTTCGCCGTGATCGTGCCGGCAAAGTTCGTCAGGTCGTCCGACCATAAGACGACATTGCCGCCACTGCCCGTGGTGACTGCATTGGCATTGATGACGGTATGGGCGTCGACATCAAGCGTCTCGGCATGCTGCAGCAGGCCCTTCCCCTGACGGTTGCCGCCGATATTGACCGTGCCGCCGCCGGTCTTGCCGGACGCGTTCACCTTGGCGGAGGCAAGCTTGATCGACCGGCCCGTCACGGTGACTTTGCCGCCCTTACCGGCGGCATTGCCGGCATCGAGCGTGCCCGAAACCGCCACTTCGCCGTCGCCGCCGGTGAGCGTGATATCGCCGCTCTTGCCGGAAACGCCGTTGGCCTCGATCGTGCCCGACATGTTGACCGCCTGCCGCGCCATATCCTTGGCTGCAGCGGCGGTGAGCTGCACCGCGCCGCCTCTGGCAGAAATCTTGCCGCTGTTGTCGACCAGCGCCCTACTGCCGCCCGCCTTGGTCGGTACCGCCACCTGCAGGAAGCCGTCGCCGGACAGATCAAGCGTTGCCTGTTCGCCGGATCCCAAGGCTGCCTTACCCATCGGCACGGTGATGACACCGGCATTGGCGACCGTGCCACCGATCAGCGCCATGTAGCCGCCGCGATTGATGGTGATCGCACCGGCGTTCGTCACCGGGGCAGAGGCGCCATTACCAGTAAAGCTCCTCTTGGCGCTCATGAAGTCGTCATCGGAGATGCCGAGTGTCGAGGCGACGAAGGCGCCTGCCTTGACCGTGCCTGAACTGGTGATCGCAATACCGTTCGGATTGATCAGATAGACCTGGCCATTAGCAGTGATCTGGCCTGATATGGTCGAGCTTGTCTCACCGGTCACGCGATTGAGGATGGCCGCATTGGCATCGGGCTGGACGAAGGTGACGCGATTGGCCTTGCCGACATTGAAGCTCTGCCAATTGACGACGGCGCTGCCGCTCGTCTGGTTGATGGTCAAGGCGCCGGCCGACGGCGTCCCGATCGTGGCACTACCCGCTGCCACCTGCCCGCCTGAAGGCAGTGACTGAGCCGGCGCCACCGTCGCGTGGGCAAGCGCCGTCGACGCCAGAAGCGCGACGAGCCGGACCTTGTGCGTCCGGGTTCTGTGCGAAAGCACTCCATTGCTGAACGTCCGACGGTTCGTCTGTGGGGTCATCGCTGCTATCCTAAAACTGAAACGCCGCCGAGACGGTGAAGCGGTTGTCGTTAGAGCCATCGCCGAAGTGCTCGACACGGCCGTATTCAAGATTGACGTTGGTGCTGTTGAAGCTCGCCTGCTCGGCCGCAGCCAGCCACAGGCCGAGGCCATAGGCCGCGCCGCGCGAGAAGCCACTCTCCAGCGCCGTCGGCTGGTAGAGCTTGGCGCCGCCATAGGCGCCGAACAGGTAAGGCGAAACCACCACGCCGCCGCCCGTAGTCGTTCCATCCGGCAGACCGGTTCCCTGCTGCGCCGGGAATTCCGGCCAGCCGAACGGCAAGGTGAAGCTGGCAATGAAAGGGAACTGCGCCTCGGCGCGCAGCACGAAGCCTGAATCGCCCTGCATCGAGCCGGTTGGGAAGTTCGACAGGCCTGAGGAGGAGACGAGGCCGATCTGCTCGGAATTGAGCAGCGGTTGGCCGAAGGAGGTCTGCGCCTTCGCGCGGAGATCGAAGACCAGATGCTCGGCGATCGGCTGGCGATAGCCGAGATTGACCTCGACCTTCTGGAAATCGGCATCCGCGCCTTGGCGTGATAAGGGCGTGCCGCTGCCATCGGCATCGGCCGCGCTGCGTGCCCCAAGCCCATTGATGCCGAAAGACCCAGTCAGGCCGGCGCTGACAAGGGCATCGCCGGATACATACCAGGAAAGATCCGCGCCTGTGCGCAGGATGCGCAGCCGATCCTTCGACAGTGCGACACCGCCGCCATTGAGAAACTGAAGTTCTTCGTCCTGCGCATCGAAGCCGCCATTGAGGTTAAGCGTGAACTCGCGTGAGCGGATCAGCGGGTAGGCAAGCCGGGCCGAATAGCGCGTGAAGTCCGACATGAACTGCAGACCGAATGTGCTCGCCTCCGGCGTCGTGCGCGACGCGGTGGCTTCAAGGTTCAGCGTCAGCCCGTCGATGCCGATCGGCAGGGTTACACCCCCGGCCAAAGACCGGTTGCGCGGCGCGCCGGTGAAATAGCCTTCGTCACCGCCGAAACGCGGCGCACCAGAGGCTCTCAGATAGAAGAGCTCGCCGAAGCCGAACACGGAATTGAAGTCCAGACCGACGCCGGTGTTGTATTTGCCGAGCGCGTCGGTGGAATTGTTGTCGCCCGAGACGAAGCCCGTGACTGGCTTGTAGCGCGCCTCGATCGTCAGCACGCTGCCGCCGGGCTTCGTGCCGCGCGACAGCGTCGAACGCAGCACCGTGCCCGGCAGGTCGCCGGCCAAAAGCAGCCGACGCTCGATCTCATCGTTGGACATCCCCTTCTCGCCCACCAGCGGCGAGAGCATCTTGGCAATGCGTTCGCGGATATTCTCGGGAAGATGCGAGGTGTCGATGCTTTCGACGAAGCCATTGATGACGACGATGCGCAAGGTCGCGCCATCGATCAGGCGCTGTGCCGGCAACACCACACGCACCAGGCCGTATCCCTTGGCGCCGTAGGCCCGCTCGAGCTGACCCGCCGCCTCGAAGAGGGCGGCTGCCGTCACAGGGCTGCCAGTCAGGTTCTTCTTCAGGCGCGCTTCATCCTCGGCAAAGCCTGGAAGCCCGCCTTCGACCTTGACGGCCTTCAGTCGGACGGTGAGCTTCTCCGCCCCCTTGGGGGCGACAGGACCGGACGCTTCGGGAATGACGATGCCGCTGTTCTGCTTCTGCAACTGCGGTTCGAAGCTCTGCGGCGTCACCTGCGAGGCCGTCTGCGCAAAGGCAAGACATGCCGGCGCCATCACTGCAACGCTCGCGGCCAGTCCCAAGGATCGGAAAAAACGGTATCCGAAAGTCAAAATGAACCTCAATCTCAGCATACGCGGTCGTGTTGGAAGAAACTCCGCAAGGAATGGTCGAAAATTGCCAGCACAACCCCTTCCCGCAGCAGGACTAATAAAGTTGGCTACAGAGGTCAGCATCCATTTTTGACTTGGGAGATCTTGAGGACTTTCCGCTGGCAATTGTCGGCAGGTGCCAAGGAAGACAGGCCGTCTTATTCGCAATTGCGGGCTCCTTGAGAAATCGCCGCCCCACCGCTTAAAGCGTTGGCGAGCGCGCCATCGAGGATGATCAGCTTTTGCGCCTGAAACGCCGCATATTCCTCGTAAAAGCCGCGCGAAATCCACATCGGCGAATGTCCCGGCCGCCCAGCCCAGCCAAGTCCTCCAATCGCCTGAGCTTCCGAGATCTTGCGGCTGGTATGCGCGCCAGAAAGACCGGTCGCTCGCGCCAGATATGCAATGGAGCTGACATCCGTAAGATATCGCTCCGGCTGCGGGAAGCTTTGCCTATCGACGCCTGCGATCAGCCGATCCATCACCCAGCCACCCGAATCGATCCAGCTGAAGATCCTGTAGAGCGGTCCTGGCGTGCGCACTTCGGGAGTGAAGAACAGAGCATTCGCCACGACCGGCTGGATCGACGGAAGCAGGCTCTCCCATCGCGTGGAGAATTGCACATATCTTTGTCCGTCATCGAGCAGATCGAGCGCCTGGAAATGCAGATTGTACCAGAGCGCCAGGAGAGACAGGGAATCAGGCGATGGTTTGGCCCGCCCACGATGGCCAGCGACCTGACTATCGATCGCCTGAATGACGCCATACTTCATCGATTCATCAAAGAAGGTATAGGCTGTATTGCGGCTCGCGAGACCAAGGAAGGTTGCCAGAAGGCCAAGACTTCTACGGCTAAGACCCGGCTCTACTTCGCCGATGGGGTTAAAAAAGTGGGCGACTGCGGCATGGCTTAGGAGCAAACGCTGCTGTGTTGCAAACAGCGCTGCGGCACGCGGCGATTGCTTATGAGCCTCGAACATCGCCGAAGCCAGGAAAAAGACGACACATGGGAAGGCAGCGCGTGAAATCATATCGCTCACACCGCCCCGCAATCGATCGTTTGCTTCCTCGCCTTCAACAGATGGAAATGCGTCCGGAAATTCTATCATCTGTCCCAAGAATGCGATCTCCGGCTAGCGAATCCGCCAACGAAACCATCCGAAGTCCTCGTCAGATCGTTCCGGTCCACTTGCTGACTAGGAGCGCTGCGTCGACCCGCAATTCTTTGGCGAAGTCTAAAAACTTCTCACATTTTAAAAATATGAGAAATAAATGCCGGATCACCCGTCACTTGTCAACGAGAATGTTTCTCATATTATTGCGATCTGAGAAATCGACCGGTGTCGAATGGTGCTCGCGCGCTGAGGCGGAGAATTCTAAAGCGCGCTTCACGTCGTCGCCAAACCACCGGATTGCCGAGAGGACCTGAGCGAATGCCCTTACCAAGACCGATTAATCCGTCGTACACCTTGGGCGTTCTGACCATCGCTTCCACCTTGTCTTATCTCGACCGGCAAATACTTGGTCTCCTGGTGGAGCCGCTGAGACAGGACCTTCATCTGACAGATCTGCAGATCGGCCTGCTGCAGGGTTTCACCTTCGCCATTGTGCTGGCAACCGCTGGATTGCCGCTGGGCCGCTGGGTTGATACCGGAAACCGTGTGCGGATTGCCGCAATAGGAATCGCGCTCTGGAGCATCATGACAGCCGCTTGCGGCTTCGCAGGCAGTTTCGGAGCTCTTTTGCTGTGCCGGACAGGTGTCGCATTGGGGGAAGCAGCCCTCACACCCGCCGCCTATTCCCTGATCAGCGATTTGTTCCCCACCCGGCGACGCGGACTTGCAATAAGCATTTACAGCACCGGCGCATTCATCGGAGCCGGTCTATCGCTTGTTTTGGCAGCGACGGTTCTTCATGAATTGTCGAGCGCAGGGAACATCTTCGTTCTGCCGGGCATGCAGCACATATGGCAGATGGTATTCGTCTTCATCGGACTGCCTGGCATCGTTGTCGCCCTTTGGGCTGCAAGCCTTAAGGAACCCCGCAAGCATTCCGGAACTGTTCCAGCCCCAGTACCGGGCATGGCCGAGATCCGCGCCTATTTTTTGAATAATCGAGTAGAACTCGCGAGCCTTTATTTCTGCCTGGCCTTTGCAGCGACCCAAGCCTATAGCTACAGCGCATGGATCCCCACCGTGTTGATCCGCACCTTTCATATGCCGTTAGTCGCCATCGGCTTTAGCCTCGGACCACTCTTGATTGCCTCGAGTGTATCGGGGCTGATCTTTGGCGCGGTACTCGGCGATAGCCTGGTTCGACGTGGTATTGCGGCGGCTCGCCCCATCCTTATGTGCGGCGCTGCCCTGGCTGCATCGCTGTTCGCTGCGGCAGTACCCTTTGCTTCGACCCTCAACGCCGCGCTTACCTTGATATCTATCGCAACATTTTTTTCCACAGTCATCGTTGCGAACGGTCCTCCTGCGCTTCAGGACATCACACCGTCCCGTATGCGTGGCATCTCGAGCGCTGTCGGCATCCTGATTGTGACACTCATCGGCATGGGCGTCGGCCCCACAGTGGTCGGGTTTGTCAGCCAGAACATCATCGGCGATCCAAACAAGATTGGCGTCGCACTCAGCATCGTATCGAGTGCCGCTCTCGTCGTCTCGTCGGCTTTGGCGTTGGTGGCCATCTTCAACTACAAGCTCGAATCGGACAACACAGCGGCACGCGCGGTATGAAAATCGCGTCTATCGGGACAAAGCCACGTTTGAAGATCAGGATTGTCAGGCTGCTGTCCCGGTTCGCGCCACGAGAACTTTGCATGACGATCAGCAATCCTCAGAGTGACCGTGTACCGAATGCATGCCATTTTTGCTCGATGTTCACGCCGCATCTTATAGATTGACCCGAGAGAATCGTTGAAAGCGCGTTGCATGTCGGCTTACGAAGTCCTGGTTTCCAATATTACCCAGAGTTTTCTCGATCATGGCTATGAAGCCATGACAATGAGCAAACTGGCAAAATATTGCAATATTACGCGCCGGGGCCTCTATCATCACTTCAGCAGCAAGGAAGAAGCCTTTCAGGCAATGGTTCGCCAAAACAACCAACGGACCCGACAAGGCAGTCTTAGCGAAGGCACAAAGCTGTTTTCGGCTGGCGCCGATGTGCTTGATATCGTCACAGCGGTACTGGATGTTCGATATGGCGATACGAGAAGAAAATTGGTGCTTTCACCCTTCGCGCTCGAAGTCAACGACTACGCGTTTCGCCTATGCCGTCCGGAGATGGTCGAAGCTGCAACCGTTTTCCAAGCCGATTTCGCCGCATTGCTCAAACAGCTCATGGCAAACGGCCAACTGACACTTCGGCCTTCGATATCGGTCGAAACTTTGGTGCAACTTCTCTGTGACGGTGCTCGGGGAACCAACCAAAGCTTTTTCGCACCTTCGCCAGAGGAAATCACCGCACGCTACCGGCAGATGAGCCAAGCAATCCTGTTAGGCTGTGCCGAGCCAGTTAAGCTGTGACGGGCTCATGGAAATTCGCAGGGTATATGTTCCGAGCATCTTTGCTCTTGAAAAGAATCGAACCTGCGTCCCATCAATGCTAAGAGCTAAACGAATGAAGTACATGTACTTCGGCTGAATTCGCTTGGATATCCTTTCATCGTCTTTGCTGGTGGGGTGCGCGCGTAACGCGACATTGCCATTTGCCGAACTTTGCAAGGCAAGCCAGCGCTAACGCGTGCCCACGGAGAACTCGCCCTTCGACATGAAGGATCGCCTAAAAGAGTGAGGCTAGCGCTGGTCTGACGGAAGCGATAGCAGCCCGAAATCATGATCGACGAAATTGCAGAAGAGGCCGCTGAAGACGAGCTCCGTCTACTGCGAACTGGGATCTACCGTTCGTTCGTCCGGGTGTTCGTCGAACGGACGTGTGCCGACAATATCCCGCCCTTGGTCGCTTCCCGTCTGGCCGAACCAAGCCAGATCAGTCCAGCCATCGCAAAGATGGTAGGCGAACACGAGGCGTTCGAACTCGCTGCCGCTGAAATCCTCGAAATGAATCGGGCGGACCGTGCGCGCTATCGTCACTTACCCACCTCCCAGCTCTCAGAGCTACGGAGCGGGTTGATAATCTGAACGTCCTCGAAATCCTTTTCATTGTCGGTCACGACGATGCAGTCGTTGGCTTCGGCGACGGCGGCAATGATTGTGTCTAGCGCGCTTCGCGAACGGCCCTTGGCTTTACCGTTGGCCATCAGCCGCGCCCAGATCAAACCCGCCTTGTCGTCGAACGATAGGATGCGGCCAGCGAACAGCGCTTGCGGCCCTTCTGAGCCGAGGAACCAAGTTTCAAGGCTGCTACGCTTCTTGCCTTTCGGCTTCTCCAAGATGCCTCGATGGATTTCGGCGACGGTAAGCGAAGCAATGAAAAGGTCGTCGTCCTTCTGCGCGCCCATCCAAGCCAGCAGCGAGCCCGACGGTTCCGGCTTTATGATGTTGCTGATGATATTGGTGTCGAGGAGATAGCGCGTCACAGATCGATCTTACGCCCATCTTCTCGCGGCCGGCTGAGGTCGAGATCGGCGCCTACCATAGGTGAGCGACGCAGCGCGGCGAGAATACCGCCCGCTTTCGGAGGCTCGCCTGCCACGGCCTGCTGTATCGTCCGGCGAAGTTGCCCAGCTTCCGGACCTTCCTCCGTCAATTTCCGGGCAAGGGATCGGAGCAGATCGCGATCGGCGTCGAGCGCCTGAATCTCGAACCGCGCGATGCCACGCTCAGTCAGCCGGGACCGATAATTCTCAAGGGCTCTCTTCTGCGCGCTGTTGCTCATCGCGTGCCTCCATGCTATATCCAGATATATAGCCGTGTTTTCTTTGGAGTGCAAGGCTGATGGAATTGGTATCGGTCCCTGCAAATGAAGACGGTCCGTCCCACGGATTTGGGGTGCTGGCCATTGCCATCATGACAAGACGTCCCTCTTTCAAGGAAGGCGATGACAAAAATACTATTGCTACGATGGCCATCGACCCGCGCACCGCCGCTACGCTGTCCACCGCCTGCATCCGCTCCGGCGCGAAGCAAGCCATTGATTTAAAATACGTTTTTGCCTTGCCAACGAGCTGTCGCTTGGCATCATTGTCTCGAAGCGGGGTGTTCCGCGCGAGGACGTGGTCGCCGACGCGGCCCGCGAACCGGCTGTGCCTGCGTCCTCGAAGCCAGATCCTCGCCTCGTCAATCTGGTCCGTCTGCTGGCCCGGCAGGCCGCACGTGACTTCGTTCAAGCCGAAACAGACAGCCGGACGCGAGACCGCCTCCCGGAGTAAGGAGGTCGCCTCGTGAAGGTCGCGCTCTACGCCCGCTGCTCATCGGACAATCAGCGAGACGCCTCGATCGAGGATCAGTTGCGGCTCTGCCGCCTGCATGCCGAGAAGCAAGGCTGAACGGTCGTCGACAGCTATACCGACCGCGCGATCTCCGGTGCGTCGCTCCCGCGTCCCGGCATTCAAGAGCTGATCTGCGACGCGACGCGCGGCAAATTCGTCGTCGTGCTTGCGGAAGCGATGGATCGCCTGAGCCGCGATCAGGAAGACATCGCCGGACTGCTCAAGCGCATGGCTTTCGCCGGCGTGCGTATCGTCACGCTATCCGAAGGCGACGTGACGCATCTGCATGTCGGTCTCAAAGGCACGATGAACGCGCTCTTCCTGAAGGACCTGGCCGACAAGACACGCCGCGGGCTGCGCGGCCGCGTCGAGGACGGCAAGTCCGGTGGCGGGCTGTGCTTCGGCTACGACGTGGTGAAGCAGTTCGCGGCAAATGGCGAGCCGATCCGTGGCGATCGGACAATTAACGAGGCGGAAGCCGCCGTCGTGCGCCGTATCTTCGCGGACTACATTGCCGGCAAGTCGTCGCGCTCGATTGCCTTTGAGTTGAACAAGCAAGGCGTGCCAGGGCCGCAAGGCGCCGAGTGGGGACCGTCGACGATTCATGGCAATCCGAAGCGCGGCGTCGGCATCCTCAACAACGAACTCTATGTCGGCCGCCTCGTCTGGAACCGGCTTCGCTATCTGAAAGACCCGGACACGGGAAAGCGGGTCTCGCCTCTTAATCCTCAATCCGAGTGGGTGATTCAGGATGTGCCGGAGATGCGCATCGTTGATCAGGAAGTCTGGGATGCGGCGAAGGCACGCCAGCAGTCGCTCGCCTATGAGACGTCTGAGCCCGGCGAGAATGCGTTGAATGAACGGCGGCGCCCGAAGCACCTGTTCGCCGGCCTCGTGAAGTGCGGCTGCTGTGGCGGCGGCTATACGATGATCTCGAAAGATCTGCTCGGCTGTGCGACGTCGCGGAACAAAGGCACCTGCGACAACCGCCTGAATATCCGGCGAGACGCGCTGGAAGCCTCGGTGCTGAGCGGCTTGCGGACGCATCTCATGGAGCCCGAACTCTTTAAGGAATTCTGCGACGAGTTCACCCGCGAGGTGAACCGGCTGCGGATTGAGCGCAGCGCCGACATCATCAGTCAGCGCAAAGAGTTGGAGCGCGTCCAGCGGGACTTGGATAGAGCGATCCAAGCCATCCTGGATGGTGTGCCTGGCGCTCAGCTCAAGGACAAGATCGGTGGTCTTGAAGCTCGAAAGGCCGAATCGACAGAGCTGCTGGCAAACGCTGAGGAGCCACCGCCCCTTTTGCATCCGAACATGGCGGAGATCTACCGCCAGCGGATCGCGGCGGTCTATGAGAGCCTGCAGAGCGAGGACGGCAAGGCCGAGGCGGCTGAGGTGTTTCGGACGCTGGTCGATCAGGTAACGCTCGTGCCCGACGAGACCGAACTGGCGATTGTGCTGCGCGACGACCTGGCGGCGATCCTGCGGTTCGCCGCGAACAAGACAAACCCCGACGTCCTTTCGGAAGCCGGGGTTTTGGGTGCCTTGCTTTCACAAGAATCGTTGGTTGCGGGGAGGCGCAACACCCGATCCCGGCGAAATGGGTCTGAACATGCAAAAACCTCCGCGGCGGGGCCAGCGGAGGTTTCGCAAGAATCGTTGGTTGCGGGGGCTCGCAACACCCGATTCTTACGATTGGTCGAGAGAGCAGTTCCCAAGCTCGCCGCTTAGCACTCACGACCTAGAGTACGGCCATATCACTCTGATATCTCAGAAATAACAGTTGCCCAGCTTCAACATTGAACGCGAGCGAGCGACATTGTGCTTTGAAGTCAGTGCTGGCGGTAATCCAAATCGTCCGCGCTTGGCGCCGCTCTAAGTGATGGAAGTTCCATGAAGCTCATGATCGATGGCATCTGGCGAGGTGATATCGCCCCCCCTGCGGAATTGGCGGCCAAACGCATGATCCATGACGGAAGTTTTCGCTACAGGATCACCAACGATGGTTCATCGGCGTTTCCGGCGGAGCCGGGCCGCTATCACCTCTTTGTCTCCTATGCCTGTCCCTTCGCCCATCGCACCCTAATCGTGCGAGCGCTGAAACGGCTTGATGACATCGTGCCCGTGTCCATCCTGCATCCGATCTGGGACACGCCCGACGGTTGGGCATTCGGTGATACCCAGCTTTCGACGCCGGGCGGCGCAGGCAGCGGTTTCCGCTTCCTCCACGAAGCCTACCGGGCAGCCAATCCCGCCTTCACTGGAAAGATCACCGTTCCTGTTCTGTGGGACGAACGCACGCGACAGATCGTCAACAATGAGTCCATCGAGATCGCGGAGATGCTGAACGATGGGTTCGACGCGGCCAGCGCTGACCAAACGGTCGATCTCTATCCATCAGTGCTCCGGCGCGCGATCGACACTATGAATGCGCGGATCGCGCAGAGTCTGTCCAGAGGCGTCTACGCGGTCGGACAGGCCAGGAACCAGATCGAATATAATGCGACCATGAATGAACTTTTCGGCTTTCTCGACGAGATCGAAACGCTTCTTGCTGACGGTCGAGCATTTCTCTTCGGAGACCAGCCGACCCTTGCGGATGTGCTGATCTTCACGCCGCTCGTTCGCTTCGACGGCGTCTACAATCCGCTGTTTCGCGCCAGCCGAAAGCGCCTTGTCGATTATCGCTACCTCGCCGAACTCACCCAGCGCATCTACGACCTGCCGGGTGTTGCCGGCACAGTGCGGTTCGATCACATCCTGACGCATTACTATGATGGCGATTGGGCCGTCGCCACCCGACGCGGCATCGCACCGGAGCCGCCGATGATCGATTTCCGCAATGTCGGCGCTTGCGGCTGAGAGCGACGATCTATTCGAGATCAACGTTCACGAAGACGGCGCGCGGTGTTCGCGAAAGGCAGCGGCCAGTGTTCGCAAGGCGCCGCGTGAACGTGCGTCCGACAAACTGGAGTGAAGCACGATCTCGGATGAAGGAAGCGCGGGAAGTCCGAGCCGTTCTCCAACCTCGACAATGCCGACCGGCACGACACGATGCGCCAGCGCGGCAACCGCGAGACCGGCCGACACGGCGGCGATGACAGCCGTCATGCCGCCGCCCATGAAGACCTCGATCCAATTCACGCCGGCGGAGTCAAGAGTTCGGGTGGCGATATTGCGGACACCGCATGAGGCCGCCAGCGACGCCAGCCGAAGCGCTTCGCCCTCGCGATGCACGAAGCCCGGTGATGCAAACCAGCCGAAGCGCTCCTGCGCCAGAACCTCGCCATCGCGGCGATCGTCCTCGCGGCGAACGATCGTCGCATCGAGCACACCGCGATCGAAGGAATCCAGCAGGTTGCGTGACGCCTCGATCTGCACCTCGATCAACAAAGCGGGGTCGTAGGCATGCAAGCGGGCCAACAGGATGGGGAGTTCGGGGCCAGCCACCTGATCGGCGATGCCGAGGGTGAAGCGGCGCGGCGCCGAAGCGAGGCCGGCGACGGCGCGCTCATGCGCCGCGATGAATTCGCGCGCGACGCCCAGGAAGGCAGCGCCACGCGCCGACAGGCGCACCAGCCGCGGAGTCCGCTCGATCAGCTTTTCGCCCAGCCGATCCTCCAGCCGCTTCAGCTTCACGCTGATTGCAGCCTGGGACGTATCAAGCGCCTCGGCCGCGCGGGTGAAGCTCTGAAAATCAGCCACCAGAACGAACGCCTGCACGGCATCGACATCCAGGCTCGCCATGACAATCATACCAAAATGTTATCTCTAATATAGATAAACATCCTATTATCGTATGGTCAAGCTCTCCCTATGTTGGTCATCACACAATGTGGGGATCGGATCGGCGCTATCGCGCGATCGATCGGAGGGAATTGATGACGACGCAAACCGACGACCGTGCAGATCAGACGATCCCTGCCGCCGAGATTGATATGCGCGGGTGGTTCGCCCTGCCGGTCCTGCTCGCGGGCGCGTTCCTGCCGCCGCTCGACTTCACCATCGTCAATCTGGCGCTGCCGGCGATCCGGCAGGATCTCGGCGCGACGTCGAGCGATGTGCAGTTCGTGATCTCCGCCTATGCCGCCACCTACGCCGTGTTTCTCATCACGGGCGGACGCCTCGGCGATCTCTACGGACGCAAGCGCATGTTCCTGACCGGCGTTGCGGGTTTCACCTTCGCTTCGGCGCTCTGCGGCGCAGCCTGGTCGCCGGCCGCCCTGATCGCAGGTCGTATCCTGCAGGGCGTCATGGCGACAGTCATGGCGCCGCAGGTGTTGGCGTCGATCCGCGTGCTGTTTCCCGGCGCGGCGCAAGGACGGGCGCTCGCATTCTACGGCGCCACATTTGGCCTGGCCAATCTCTGCGGTCAGGTTCTCGGCGGCGTTCTGGTCTCGTCGCATCCCTTCGGTCTTGCCTGGCAGGCGATCTTCTTCGTCAATATTCCGATCGGGCTCGCGACCCTGCTTGGCGGGATGGCCTTCCTGCGTGACTCGCGGTCGGAGCATGCGCAAAGCCTCGATGCCGGCGGTGTCGTTCTGTTGTCGCTGACTCTGGGCCTGTTGATCTATCCGTTGATTGAGGGCCGCGAGATGGGTTGGCCATGGTGGGTCGTGGTCATGCTCGTGACCTCGCCAATCGCGCTGGCAATCTTCGTCCTGTTCGAGCGGCAGCTGGCAAAGCGCGGTGGTTCGCCGCTGGTGGAGTTGGCGCTGTTCCGGGACAAGCGCTTCGCCACGGGCATCGTCATGGCGCTCGCCTTCTACATGCAGAACGCCTTCTTCCTGACCTTCTCCGTCTTTCTGCAAAGCGGGCTCGGCATGACGCCGATGCAAGCCGGTGTCGCGACGCTGCCCTATGTCAGTGGAAGCTTCGTCGCCTCGCTGGCATCGTCTTATCTCATGCAGCGCCTTGGCTCCTACGCGTTGACGCTCGGCTTTGCCCTTCAGGCGTTCGGTTTCCTCATCATGGCGTTGGCGGTCGAGCGGGTGCTGCCCGGGGGTCTGGACTTCGGACTCGTGACCGCGGGAATGGGCTTCGGCATTATCATGCCCTCCGTCATCAAGGCGGTCATCGGCAGCGTCGAGTCCCGACACGCCGGACTGGCGTCAGGCGTCGTCATCTCCGCCCTGCAAATCGGCTCCGCGATCGGCATCGCGATCATCGGCGGCGTGTTCTACAGCGCGCTCGGAGACGGGCAAACCAGCCAGGCCTATCCGTTTGCCTTCTCACTCGCGCTCGGCTGCATCGTGGCGGTGCTGGTGCTCGGCGGCGCCCTTTCCGTCTCGGTGGCCAGAGATCCCGCGCCATCCGCCAACCCGTGATGACAACCCGCGAATCCCACACATCCCATTTAGTACGAACAGAACGTCCGCGCGAAAACAGCGGCGCGGCAGCGATCAGGAGCAAGCCATGAGCGCAGAGGCCGGAGCATTGGCGAAGGAAAGCATCCTGCAGGCAGAAGGCGATCCGCGGCGATGGTTCGCCCTGCCCATCCTTCTGACCGGCGCATTCCTGCCCGTGCTTGATTTCAACGTCGTCAATCTGGCACTGCCGGCCATTCGTCAGAATCTAGGTGCAACCTCGAGCGACCTGCAATTCGTCATCTCCGCCTACGCAGCAACCTATGCAGTCTTCCTCATCACCGGCGGCCGGCTCGGTGATTGGCTCGGCCGCAAGCAGATGTTCATGCTGGGTGTCGCGGGCTTCACCATCGCGTCCGTGCTGTGCGGAACGGCGTGGTCGCCCGCCATGCTCATTGCCGGCCGCATCCTGCAAGGCCTGACCGCAACCGTGATGGCGCCGCAGGTTCTGGCCTCGATCCGCATCCTGTTCCCCGCATCCGAACAGGGAAAGGCGCTGGGTCTTTACGGAGCCACCTTCGGCCTCGCCAATATCGCGGGCCAGATCCTCGGCGGCGTGCTGGTGTCATCGCATCCGTTCGGATTCACCTGGCAGGCGATCTTTCTCATCAACGTGCCGATCGGTCTCATCGCCGTCGTTGGCAGCTTGCTCTTTCTCAACGATTCACGCGCCGATCACGCCCAGAAGCTCGATATCGGCGGTGTCGTGCTGCTTTCGGTGACGCTGGGCCTTCTGGTCTATCCGCTGGTCGAAGGTCGTGAGACAGGCTGGCCGCGATGGATCGTCGCCATGCTTGTGATCTCGCCTGTCGTCCTGATCGCCTTTATTCGATTTGAACGTCGGCTGACTGCACAAGGAGGCGCACCGCTCGTTGATTTCTCGCTTTTCCGAGAGCCCGGATTCGCGATCGGCATCGCGATGGCGCTCGTCTTCTACATGCTCTCGTCCTTCTACCTGACCTTCTCGGTCTATTTGCAGGGTGGTCTTCATCTGACGCCGCTTGACGCCGGTCTGCGGACACTGCCGTTCGCGTTTGGCTATTTCGCGTCCTCGTTCGCCTCCGCCGGCATCATGCAGCGCCTCGGGCCGCGCGCCCTGACGCTGGGTTTCATCATTCAGATCATCGGTTTCAGCACGGTGATCCTCTCGGTCTTCGGCGTTACACCGGGATATATCGAAATCGCGCTTCTGGTGGCGGGTCTCGGATATGGCATTGTGGTCCCCTCCGTGATCAAGGCTGTGATCAGCGGCGTCGATCAACGTCACGCCGGGCTCGCATCGGGCATGGTCATTTCGACCTTCCAAATCGGTGCGGCTCTCGGCGTTGCCATCGTCGGCGGTGTCTTCTTTACCGTACTCGGAAGCGGGCAGGACCTCGCCGCCCATGTGCACGCATTCGCTATCGCACTCGGCTGTAACGTTGCACTTCTCGTTCTGGGTGGTGTCCTTTCGCTGTGGCTGCCTGACAACAAACGCACAACAACTCGCCGGCCAGCACGATCGCGCTCGCCTTCTGAGCGCTAACCCGACCTGACACCCGAAATCCAAACGCCAGAAATCTCGGCCTGACCGATGCGACAGGAAGATAGAGCCATCTCCGAAACATCTAGCGCGACCCCACAATCACAGCCGGCTGTTTCCGCTGTTCAGCAGTGGATGGCGGTGGTTGGGCATCGCGACATTCACCATCGTCGCGACCACATTCGCCCCCACCCGTCTGCTGTCGTCGATCGCCACCGATCTGGGCCGCAGTCCCGCCACGGTCGGACTCATTGTGACCAATCTATGCCTGGCTCGGCGCAGGCAGCGCTCTGGGGTCTGCCGTGCTGCCTAGTCACTTCCCCGCAAACCCTTGCTGGTTGGATTGATGCTGGTGCTGGCGTGCGTCATGATGCGTGACTTCCATCATCACCTGATCCAACCGAGCGTGCAGGAGTTTCCAAAGCCGCTTCGGCCGTCCCTGCCACGATAGGCTCGTGATGGACGCTGTAGTAGCTATAGAGCTTCGGGATTTAAGGTGGGCGCTCGTTGCTGCTCGACACCGAAGCCTGAGGCAGGCTGCAGAGACCTTGAACGTCCGCCAATCGACCCTCAGCCGCCGGCTGCGCGACCTGGAATATCGTCTGGGCGCCATCCTGTTCGAACGGACCAACGGCGGCACACGGCCAACTATCGCGGGACAGGAATTCCTCGAGACCGCGCGCCGCATTATCGAAGAGACCGACACCGCCTTCGCCAGGCTGAAGACCAGATGCCAGGGCGAAAATGGTCGGTTGAAGATCGGGATTTATGCCTCGCTCTCCACGGGCAATCTGCGTGCCACGCTGGCGGAGCATCACCGTCTCTTTCCTGATGTGGATGTGCATACGGTCGGCGGCGGGCACGAAAGACTACTGGGCGACGTGGCTGCCAACGCCATTGACGTCGCCATCATGACCGCATGCTGTCCAGGCTGGGATGACCGAAAACTGGCCTTGTGGAGCGAACGGGTCATCGTCGCCATGCCGGCCCAGCACCCGATCGGCGACCAAGGCGTGGTTCATTGGCCCGAGCTTTCGAATGAGCGGATATTGCTACCGCACCGCGGCCCCGGTCCTGAACTTGAACATTTGCTGACAACCAAGCTTCATTACTTCGGCGCTCAGCGGATCCTGTATCAGGATGTCTGCCTAGATCGGTTGCTCAGCCTCGTGAGCACCGGATACGGCATCTTGCTCGTCCTCGAAGGAGCGACGGGCGCACGCTACGATAATGTCGTCTACCGCGAGGTCCATGACGATGATGGACCGACCCGCCTCAACTTCACGGCTTATTGGCGACAGGCGAACAGCAATCCAACCCTCGTGCCATTCCTCGACCTCCTCCGCGAACGCTATCCGGACCTCTCGGTCGACCCTGCCGGAGGCTGAACGCCGAACCCACGTCGCGCTTTTGCAAAGGCTCGATCAGTTGCCATGAAGCGCTCGATCATCGGCACAATCAACTTGGCAGGCTCGATCGGGAGCGCCGCACCCCCGCTATGCGCAAGAATCTCGGCGTAGCTCCGCAAATCCCGAAAGATTGCCGCCGGTACTTCAACGGTGAGTTTCACCGGCTTCTCGTCGGCGAGCGGTCCGAGTTTCAACTTAGTCATGGCGTTTCTCCCCTTCCATAAGGCGTCAACACCAGATCGCGCGTAACAATAACCCGCACAGGAAAGCCCGGCCGGATAGTGAGGGTCGGCTGGATATTGAGCTGACGCTGGACGATCTGCTGCCCCGTCTGGCTGATGCTATTTGACGCGCCACTGCGAATTGCCTGCACCAGATTGTTTTCGTCCTGACTCGTGCCGGCCTCCGCGCCAACGCTCAGCAGAGTCGAGAGGACGGCAGCCTTGAACAACATGCCCCAATGGTTGTCGACCTCGTCCTCGAGCCCGGCATAACCGCCGGTATCTGCGCCTGGCTGGCGCTCCAGCACGATCGAAGCGCCGTCCGGCATGATGAGACGTGTCCAGACCAGCAATAGACGAGACTGCCCGAAGGCAACCGAGCTGTCGTATTGGCCTATCAGCTTCGCCCCCTGCGGAATAAGCAAATATCGGCCGGTCGGCGAATCATAGACCGCCTCCGTCACTTGGGCGGTGATTTGACCCGGAAGGTCGGAACGAATGCCGGTGATGAGCGCGGCGGGGATAACAGTGCCCGCTTGCACGACATAGGGCGAGGCCTTGGCCTGGAGCCGGTCCGGACTCACCGTTCGCTTGTCCGTCGCCACATTGAGAAACGCGCTTTTCCGATCCTGCATGTTCTGCGCCGACCCGGCATCGACCGGCGGTGTGGGATTTGCGGCGGCATCCGTTCCCGCCGTGACGGGCTGCACGACAGGTGCAACGCCCTGGGGCTGTTGGCCAGTCTGGGCGAACAGCCGGCTGACACGCGCGGCTTCCTTCTCCTGCGCCAGACGCTGGACTTCGGGATCGGGCGTCGTCGCCGGCGCCACGGTGTTGGGCGCCGCCCCGGCGTTGAGGATGGGCCGGCCGAGATCGCCGGGCAGTGGCGGCCCCAAGGGCGGAACCTGGCGCGGCAAGCCGGTATAGTCCTTCGGCAGGCCGGCGAGTCCGTCGGCCGAGGGACGGTTCTGAGTGCTGAGCAATTCCTGCCCTGCCCCGCCCCTGTTTCTGGTTTGGAACGCATAGCCAAGCGCGCCCGCGATAGCGAGCGCGGAGACCCCGGCCAGCGCGATCAAGACCCGGCGCGACAGGCGGGTCACGCGCGGTTTCTCGCCGCGGAGCCGCAGGTCCGGCGGCACAACTGGCGTGGACGCCTCGTCCTTTTCCTGGTTGGGCTCCTCCGTCATGACCGCGGCCTTCCATCGGTGCGGACGATACGGACGCGCCGCTCGCTGTCCTTGTCGCCGAGACGCAGTTCGGCGGCGCCAAACAGGCGATCGACAATGTAATAGTTGCGGCTGACGCGGTAGTTCACCAGCTCGGAGCCACCGGCGAGTCCAATGACGAACAGCGGCGGCATCTCGCCCTGACGGATGCCGGACGGGAATTCGATGTAGACTTTCGATCCGTCGTCGAAGGCACGCAGCGGTCGCCAGGCCGGATTGTCGCCCTGGATCGCATAGCGGAAATTGATCGCAGCGAGATCGATGCCGGCGGCGATCGGGGCCGCCGCCTGCGCTTCCTGGTTCTGCCGACGCAACGCGATGAGCTGATCTTCCGGATATTGCCAGGAAACCGAGGCCATGTAGGTCTTCTCTGTGGAGCGTAGTTCGAGAAGATAGGTGCGGCGATCAGTGTTGATGATCAGGTTCGTCACCAGTTCCGCCCGGGTTGGCTTGACCAGGATGTGAATCTTTTTCGTCGCCCCCGCCCCGCTCTCGGTATCGCCGATGATCCAGCGCACGGTGTCGCCCGCGGCGACAGGACCGGAGCCGACAAGCTGTTCGCCTTCCTGCAGGGCGACGTCGGTGATCTCGCCAGGTGCCGTATAGACTTGATAGAGCGCACCGCCGGTGAAGGGATAGACCTGCACGGCGTTGATGAAGCCAGCCCGCACCGGCTGGATGCGCGCGGCGGCATTGGCCTGGTCGACGCGGACATGCGGATCGGCAACCTCTGGCGACGGTTTGCCACTCGGCAGCGGCTTCAACTGGCCGGGGAGTGGCAGCGGCTTCGGCAGCTCGACGATCTTGACCGGTGCGGGCGGATCGGCGGTGAGCGTCGCGGGCTCAGCGCTGTCATAGTTGATGTCGGGTGGAATGAAGTTATGCGCGCAGCCGCCGAGTGCGGTGACGGACATCAGTAGAACCGCTAATCCTCTTTTACGGAAAAACGCATGTCCGCCTTTGCGGGGCCGCTGCTTTACGAGAGTGCGTGAAGCCGGACCGCCGGCTTCGAAAGAAATCGGCGGGGTCATTGTCCCAACTCCTTCGACCAATTGATGGCGTTGACGTAGATGCCAAGCGGGTTCTTGCGCAGCCGGTCGGCATCGGTGGGCGGCTGGATCGCGACCGTGAGAATGGCGGTCCAGCGGGTGGTGTCAGCGAGCGCGCCGTCCTGATAGCGCCGCTCGACCCACGCGACGCGGAACGAATCCCGCGAGGCACGGATCACGCTGGAAACGTCGAGGGCGATCTGCTGCTTGCCGAGCTTGCCGAACGGATCGTTGGCGCGCGCATAGTCGTTCAGTGCCGCCGCTCCCGTCGTCGTCGTGAAGTCATAGGCTTGCAGCCAGTTCTGCCGGACAATGACGGGATCGGCCGGCAGCGAGCGGACCATCTCGATGAAACGGGCGAGATACCAGGCAATCTGTGGATCCGAGGGCGTGTAGTCGGCCGTCGCAGGGGCGGTCGCCTGCGCCTCGCCCAACTTGTCAACCTGCACCACCCACGGGACCACTGTGCCGTGGGTCGATTGCCAGACGAGACCACCGGCCAGCCCCATCGACAGAGCGAGCGACCCGAAGGCCATCAGACGCCAATTCTTCGCCTGCACACGGGCCGAGCCGATGCGCTCATCCCAGGCTTGAGCGGCTTTTTGATAGGGTGTTTCGGGCTCGGGGGTGCGCCCATAGCGCACCGTGGGTCGGCAGAACATGGGCTACTCCCTTTCGGATAGATCGACGGAATGGCCGCCGCCACGGGCGTCACCCGATTTGATGGCGTCGGCGGCGGTTGAAGCGCCGCGCTTCATGCGCTGCGCCCAGGCTGGCGAGGACGACGGATTAGCGTTGCCAGCAGCAGCCGTATCGGATTTGGCAGAAGCGCCCGCGTCACCACCGGCAGATTGGGCACCTGATTGATAGCTTTCGCTCAGGCTGCTGGCTGCACGCGAGGCAGCACGTTTGAACGGCGCTGTCGCGGCTCCGCCAGCGGCACGGCCGACGCCACCAAGCCCGGAAGCGACGCCGGCCGCGCCCGATTGTCCGGCCGAGCCGAGGCTATAGGCGGAGGACGCCGCACCAGCGCCAAAGGAGGCTCCTCGCGCCGCTGCGGCCCCGCCGGACAGAGCCGCGGCTCCGCCCCTGGCGGCCATTCCAGCGCCGGCGGCGCCGGCCATGGCGACGCCGGCAACCGCGAGGCCGGTGCCGGCAGCGGCGCCCGCACCAAGTTGTGGAGCGCCCGAGACGAGACCTGTTGCAATACCGGGGCCGAAGATACCAAGGCCAAGCATGGCGAGCGCCGCGAGCACCACGGACAGCGCCTGCTCGATGGTCGGCTGGCCGCCGGCGTAGGTCTGCGTGAACTGCGAGAAGAGCCCGGTGCCGATCCCGACGATGACCGCAAGCACCATCACCTTTATGCCGGACGCGACGATGTTGCCGAGCACCTTCTCGGCCAGGAACGCTGTCTTGTTGAAGAGCGCGAAAGGAATAAGGATGAAGCCGGCGAGCGTCGTCAGCTTGAACTCGATCAAGGTGACGAAGAGCTGGACCGCCAAAATGAAGAAGGCGATCAGCACCAGAATCCACGACACCATCAACACGGCGATCTGAATGGCGTTGGTGAAGATCGCGACAGGCCCGACCATCTGGTTCGCCGCATCGAGCAGCGGCTGACCGGCATCGAGCCCGACCTGGGCGAGCCGACCGGGCCTCAGGAAATCAGCGGTCGAGATCGAGGAGCCACCGGCTTTCAGACCGAGGCCGGCGAAGCTGTTGAAGACGATGCCGGAGAGGTTGTTGAAGTTGGTGATGATGAAAGCGAAGAAGCCGATATAGAGCGTCTTCTTCACCAGACGCTGGATGACATCCTCATCGGCGCCCCAGGCCCAGAACAGGCCAGCCAGGGTGATGTCGATGACGATCAGGGTCGAGGACAGATAGGTGACATCGCCCTTGATCAGGCCGAAGCCGGAATCGATGTAGGTCGTGAAGGTGTTGAGGAAGGTATCGATGACGCCGACATTGTTCATCGCCGGTCTCCCCCTGCCGAGTTCGTTGCTGTGGGGTTGGCCGGCGCGGCCATTGGCGGCAACGGCCGCGCCGGCCTGCCGAAGAACCGGCGGCGGTTCTCCTCCCAGACCGCCTGGCAATGTGGATCTTCGGCATCCTGTTGGCCGAGCGAGCTGCACCGGCGCAGCTCGGCCGAGAGATCATCGGGAGCGGATGCCAGCGGGGCGTCCGGTACGGCCGACGGCGTGGACCGCCGGTTGATCGCCGCGAGTGTCGCGATGAAGACACCGATCAAGGCGACGATCGCCAGTGCACGGAAGATGTCGGACCGCCCCATCGTCCCAAGCCTCAATTACCGTGGAACATGGTGACGTTGCCGGGCTGATAGCCGGAGCGCGTCGAGAAGATCTTGTATTGCTGCTGGCCCTGCGATTCCGTTGCGGCATCGCGCGCCTGTTGCAGCGCATCGGCTCGCCCCTTGGCGGCGAGTACAGCCACGAGATCAGAGAGCTGCTGCGATTGTAGTGCCAGAAGCTGATTGCCGGCCTGAGCGGCCTGCAATGCACCGGTTGCCGACTGGCTGGCCGTCACCAGCGACGACATGGCGGAACTGTTGGTGCCGATATTGCCGACAACACCGGCCTGCACCTTCAAGCTGTCCTCGAAGGCGCCCACCGAGTTCTGCCAACGCGTCTGCGCCAGCGCGAACAACGAGGCGTTCGATCCCGACGTTGGCGCGGCGCCATAGGTGCTCGAATAAGCTGTCTGAATCTGCTGGACGTTGAAGGCGACGTTCTGCGCCTGGCTGAGCAACGATTGCGTCTGGGCGATGGACGATTGAAGCTGGGTCAGCGTCGACATCGGCAGATTGGCAAGGTTGCGCGCCTGGTTGACCAGCGACGTCGCCTGATTGGTCAACATCTGGATCTGATTATTGATCTGTTGCAGTTCGCGCGCGGCGGTGAGCACGTTCTGGCTGAAGTTGGTCGGGTCGTAGACGATCCACTGCGCAGAGGCCGGTGGAACAGCAATCGCAAGCGTCAGTGCGACGGTGCTCACCGCCGCGAGATGGCGAAGCTTGATCATGACGGTGTCTCCAGATTGGTGAGGTCGGGAATGAGGTCGGCCGCCCAGAGCAACTCGCGGTCGGCGAGCCAAGCGGGCGTGAAGGCGTCGCGGCCATGTTCGGCGAGCACACGCTCAATGGCGGCGTGATCGGTTTTCGAGGAAGCGGCACAGAAGGCGAGCGCGACGGGGCCGAGTCCCAGCTCGAACAGGCGGTTGCCGCGCCGTGACTGGCAGTAATAATCGCGCTTGGGTGTCGCCCGCGTGAGGATTTCAATCTGGCGGTCGTTCAAGCCGAACCGGCGATAGATGCCGGTGATCTGCGGCTCGATGGCGCGCTCGTTCGGCAGGAAGACGCGGGTCGGGCAGCTCTCGACGATCGCCGGCGCGATCGAGCTGCCGTCGATGTCCGAGAGCGATTGCGTGGCGAAGACGACGCTGGCGTTCTTTTTCCGCAGCGTCTTCAGCCATTCGCGGAGTTGCTGCGCGAATGCCGGATCGTCGAGGACGAGCCACCCCTCATCGATGATCAGCAAGGTCGGGCGGCCGTCGAGCCGGCCTTCGATGCGGTGGAACAGGTAGGTGAGCACGGCGGGCGCCGCGCCAGCGCCAATCAGACCCTCCGTCTCGAAGGCCTGGACGGACGCGGAGCCCAAATGCTCGGCCTCGGCGTCGAGCAGCCGGCCGAAGGAACCGCCGACGCAATAGGGTTGCAACGCCTGCTTCAGCGCGGTGGATTGCAGCAGAACCGCGAGCCCGGTGATCGTCCGTTCCTGAACGGGCGACGAAGCAAGCGAGGTCAGTGCCGACCAGATGTGCTCCTTGACGGTCGGATCAATCGTGACGCCTTCCTTGGCGAGGATCGCCGCCACCCATTCGGCGGCCCAGGCGCGCTCGGCCGCGTCATCGATGCGCGCCAGCGGCTGGAGCGACACGCTGTCCTCCGATCCTGCCGACAGGCTACCGCCGAGATCATGCCAGTCGCCGCCCATCGCGAGCGCCGCGGTCCTGATCGAGCCGCCGAAGTCGAATGCGAAGATCTGGCTGCCCTGGTAGCGCCGGAACTGCATCGCCATCAGCGAGAGCAGCACCGACTTGCCGGCGCCGGTCGGGCCGACGATCAGCGTATGGCCGACATCGCCGACATGAAGAGAGAAGCGGAACGGCGTCGATCCCTCGGTCTTGCCGAGGAACAGTGGGGGCGCCTGGAAATGCTCGTCCCGCGCCGGACCGGCCCAGACCGCCGAGAGCGGGATCATGTGGGCCAGGTTCAGCGTCGAGACCGGCGGCTGCCGGACGTTGGCATAGGCGTGCCCGGGCAACGAGCCGAGCCATGCTTCCAGCGCGTTTACCCCTTCCGGCATACAGGTGAAGTCGCGGCCCTGAATGACCTTCTCGACCAGGCGCAGCTTCTCGGCCGCGATACCCGCATCCTTGTCCCAGACCGTGATGGTGGCGGTGACATAGGCCTGGCCGACATCGTCGGAACCCAGTTCCTGTAGCGCCATGTCTGCGTCGGCTGCTTTGTTGGCGGCGTCGGAATCCACGAGGGTCGAGGCCTCGTTGGTCATCACCTCCTTGACGATGGCGCCGATCGACTTCCGCTTGGCGAACCATTGGCGCCGGATCTTGGTGAGCAGCTTCACGGCTTCCGTCTTGTCGAGCAGGATGGCGCGGGTCGACCAGCGATAGGGAAAAGCGAGCCGGTTCAGCTCGTCGAGAATGCCGGGATGGGTCGTCGTCGGAAAACCGACGACGGTGAGCGTGCGCAGATGGGACCGTCCCAACTGCGGCTCCAGCCCACCGGTTAGAGGCTCGTCGACCAGCAGCGCGTCGAGATGCATCGGCGTCTCGGGGACGCGGACACGCTGCTGGCGTGTCGAAATTGTGGAATGGAGATAGGTCAGCGTCTCGCCATCATCGAGCCAGCCGACCTCGGGCATGAAACCCTCGACCAGTTGCAACACCCGGTCGGTGCGATCGACGAAGCCGCGCAGCAACTCCCACGGATCGACGCCGGTCTGCGCGCGGCCCTCATAGAGCCAACCTTCTATGCGCGAGGCGTCCTCGGCCGGCGGCAGCCAGACGAAGGTCAGGAAATAGCGGCTCTCGAAATGTGCACCGGCTTCTTCGAATGCATCCTGCCGTTCAAGATCGACCAGCGCCGACGCCGCATCCGGAAAGCTGCTATGCGGATAGGTCTGTGCCGCGACGCGCTGCGCCTCGACGAAGATCGCCCATCCCGAACCGAGGCGGCGCAGTGCATTGTTGAGCCGCGCGGTGACGCCGACCAGCTCGGCCGGTGTGGAGCTATCGAGATCCGGCCCACGAAACCGCGCCGTGCGCTGGAAGCTGCCGTCCTTGTTGAGAACGACGCCCTCGGCGACCAACGCGGCCCAGGGCAAGAAGTCGGCGAGGCCGGCGGGACGGTTGCGATATTCGGCGAGGTTCAGCATGGGAGCCTCACGCGCCGAAATAGGACGGGTAGCGCAGATGGCGGCGCACGACGTCGACGAACTGCGGATCGCGCTTCGCCGCCCAGACGGCGGCGGCGTGTCCCACTGCCCAGATCAGCGCGCCGGGAATCCAAAGGCGCAGGCCGAGCGCGATGGCGGCTGCGAGCGTCCCATTCGCGATTGCGACGGCCCGCGGTGCGCCGCCCATCAGGATCGGGTCTGTCAGCGCGCGGTGGACCGGCGCGAAAAAGCCCGGGACATCCGGATCGATGATCCCCGCCATCAGATCAGCGCCCCGCCCGAAAAGCTGAAGAAGGACAGGAAGAAGCTCGATGCGGCAAACGCGATCGAAAGGCCGAAGACGATCTGGATCAGACGGCGGAAACCGCCAGACGTATCGCCGAAGGCGAGCGACAGGCCGGTGACGGTGATGATGATCACCGAGATAATCTTGGCGACCGGTCCCTGCACCGATTCCAGGATGGTGTTGAGCGGCGTCTCCCAGGGCATCGATGAGCCCGAGGCGTAAGCCGCCGGGGCCAGCGCCAGACTGACGAAGGTGATGGTGGAAAGCGTCGCGATATGGCGACGGATGCGCAGCGCGAACCGGATCATGCTCTGTCTCCTTGAGGGATGGTCTCGCCGCCCGCCGCGGCAGGGATGACGCGATAATCGCCGGTTGCAGGATCGAGCCCGGCGACGAGGGCGAGTTCGGCAAGGCGCCGCTCCGAACCGCGGCCGGAGAGCACGGCGATGCAATCGATCGTCTCGGCGATCAGCGCGCGCGGGACGGTGATGACGGCCTCCTGGATGAGCTGCTCGAGGCGGCGGATCGCCCCAAGCGCGGTCCCGGCATGGATGGTGCCGATGCCGCCGGGATGGCCGGTGCCCCAGGCTTTGAGGAGATCGAGTGCTTCAGGCCCACGCACCTCGCCGATTGGAATACGGTCGGGCCGCAAACGGAGCGACGAGCGGACGAGATCGGACAGGGAGGCGACACCGTCCTTGGTGCGCAGCGCCACCAGGTTCGGCGCCTTGCATTGCAGCTCGCGCGTATCCTCGATCAGCACCACGCGGTCGGTGGTGCCGGCGATCTCGGCGAGCAGCGCATTGGTCAGCGTCGTCTTGCCCGTCGATGTGCCGCCAGCGACCAGGATGTTTTTGCGCGCGGCGACGGCCCCACGCAGTGCGGCCGCCTGGCCGGCGGTCATGATGCCGGCGGCGACATAGTCGTCGAGCGTGAACACCGCGACGGCAGGCTTACGGATCGCGAAGGCCGGGGCCGCGACCACCGGCGGTAACAGCCCCTCGAAGCGTTCCCCGGTCTCGGGCAGTTCGGCCGAGACACGCGGCGCGCCGGCGTGGACCTCGGCGCCGACATGGTGAGCGACGAGGCGCACGATCCGCTCGCCATCGGCGGCCGACATGACGCGCCCGCTATCTTCCAGGCCGCCGGACAGCCGGTCGATCCACAACCGACCATTGGGGTTAAGCATCACTTCGACGATCGAGGGGTCTTCGAGGAAGGTCCCAGCCCGGTTTCGCCGCACTTTGTTGCCCCGCTTGCCGTCGAAAATCTTTTGTTCGGGCCAATAGCGCTTGCGGCTGCTGTCGCTCGAACGGCAACGACGTGGGATGACGCGCCTGCAGAACTGTTGGACGGTCTGCAGAGGAGCGCATTGATTGAACTGGAGACGCTCATCGAAGGCGGTCGCACCTTCGAGCTGAAACCGCATTTTCGATTTCTGGCGGATACGCACCGGTCGCAGTTTGCTGCGCGCGTCGGCGCGGGGATGACCGACCTCTACATGAATGCGCTGGGCTACACATGGAGAGCCAACGCGGTTTGCCTTTCCTCGACGCTCGATCCCCACGCCGACTTCATCTACGATGGCGGCAATGTCGCCGGCCACGGCGTGGTGCTGGCCGAAGCGCACGGATCGTTCGCTGCCGGCGCATCCAGCCAAAGCGTCAACCGTCAAGCCAGGCGAAAATACGCGAGGCAGGTGAAGCCCTATATCGCTGCTACGTCGCCGTTCGGCAAGGTAATCCACGGCTACTCGGTTGCGTTCGGTTCGGCGCCGGGCACGACTGGTGGCTTCTTGAGCCTGTCGGAGACGAGGATAACTAAGCGGCGCGGGACTCGTGGCGTTCCGCCGCCGGCCGCTGAAGTCGGAGGCCGGCCGGACGGTACACCGACGCCTATTGTGCTGGCAGCGCACCGCTCGAATTTTCTTCTCATGGGCTCCGCGAATGTTGTCGAATGGATTGACTGGATTCGATCAGGCGGCTCTGTTGCACCTGAGCCCGAGGCTATCGAATTCATCCGACTGCAATATGCGGGCCGCGACTATCTCGCTTCGGCGCCATGGTCGTGGCGGTCTGACTTCCCCCCTTGGTGGGAAGAAGATTTCTTTGGGCACCCTGGGTGGTGGCGCCATATGTCAAGCGCACGCCGAAGGATGATATCTTCAAACGGAGCGCGCTTCGGCTTGTTCGTCATCGAGGAGAAGGCCGGCGCCGAATTCCTGAGTGCGCTCACCAGAATCATTCGAGGCGGTGAGCGAGCGATACCGCCCAGGCTTCAATTACCGACCTTTCAGCCGATCGGGTTCGGCCTTCCAGACAGCGAAGGCCTTGCCGTGAGCCGCGAAGGGGGCGACTATCGGTATGCCCTGTTTCGTGACGGCCTGGCGCTGCTCGGCGATCCGTTCCGCGGTCGCCTCCGCGATGTCGTGATCTGGTCACCAAACGAGGGGCTATCTTTGCGCTGAGCCGCTTTGGCGACGTCATTCTAGGACGACATTGAAGTTGGGATGCGACCGCCGAAAAGCCGCAAGCACTCGATCGCGCGCTCGGTCCATCTCTCGAGCTGCTGCATCGGTGAGCATGAAGGTTGGGCAAGTGGGATTGCCACAGCCGCAGGGCCTGATTTCGCCGGAGGACAAGAGCATTTTGAATCGGCGGCGAAGCTGATCCAGTTCACGGACTGTTAGTTCCAGCGCGCTGCGGATGCCGGCATCGCGGATGTGGTGGAGCGAGGGAAGTCGATGGATTTCGACGCCCTCTCTCGTTTGCCAGATGCCTGTGCTGAGCACTCGGATAGTGTCGTCGATGGCCTGTTGGAAAGCATTGAGATTGCTCTCCTGCTGAAACGGCGTCCGAAACGCCGGCCGGTCGAAGGCGCGGGCGAGCATTGCAAGCGCCTGCTCGTCGTCGACGTCCGGAAACGTATCGACGAAATTGCGCAGCTCGACTTCGCTGTCGGGAAACGGCACGCCCTCAACCAAGCGCTGCAGAAGGAATTCAGCTCGAAGCCGGAGATGCTCCTCGAATTCCGCGCCGGACCAGATCGCTACCTTGGGGACACCCAGTTTCGCGGCGGCGGAGCGAACCTCATCGCGACGCTGGGCCGAGACATTGCCGCGACATACGAACTTAAAGGCGTCAGGTTTGCCGGTCACCGCGTTCACCGCTGCGGCCATATCCTTCTCCGCCTTCGCTTGGGTCAGGCTGCCGCGATTGACGCATTGAATGACAGTGCGCTCGTCCGGTTGGTCGTCGAACGGACGTGTGCCGACAATGTCCCGCCCTTGGTCGCTTCCCGTCTGGCCGAACCAAGCCAGATCAGTCCAGCCCTCGCAAAGGTGGTAGGCGAACACGAGGCGTTCGAACTCGCTGCCGCTGAAATCTTCGAAATGAATCGGCCGGACCGTTCGCGCTATCGTCACCTGCCCGCCTCCTGGTTCTCAGAGCTACGAAGCGGGTTGATAATCTGAACGTCCTCGAAATCCTTTTCATTGTCGGTCACGACGACGCAGTCGTTCGCTTCGGCTACGGCGGCAATGATTGTGTCTAGCGCGCTTCGCGAACGGCCCTTGGCTCTACCGTTGGCCATCAGCCGCGCCCAGATCAGACCCGCCTTGTCGTCGAACGATAGGATGCGGCCAGCGAACAGCGCTTGCGGCCCTTCTGGGCCGGCGAACCAAGTTTCAAGGCTGCTACGCTTCTTGCCTTTCGGCTTCTCCAAGATGCCTCGATGGATTTCGGCGACGGTAAGCGAAGCAATGAAAAGATCGTTGTCCTTCTGCGCGCCCATCCAAGCCAGCAACGAGCCCGACGGCTCCGGCTTTATGACGTTGCTGATGATATTGGTGTCGAGGAGATAGCGCGTCACAGATCGATCTTACGCCCATCTTCTCGCGGCCGGCTGAGGTCGAGATCGGCGCCTACCATAGGTGAGCGACGCAGCGCGGCGAGAATACCGCCCGCTTTCGGAGGCTCCCCCGTCACGGCCTGCTGTATCGTCCGGCGAAGCTGCCCAGCTTCGGGACCTTCTTCCGTCAATTTCCGGGCAAGGGATCGGAGTAGATCGCGATCGGCGTCGAGCGCCTGGATCTCAAACCGCGCGATGCCCCGTTCAGTCAGACGGGACCGATAATTCTCTAGGGCTCTCTTCTGCGCACTGTTGCTCATCGCTTGCCTCCGTGCTATATCCAGATATATAGCCATGTTTTCTTTGGAGTGCAAGGCTGGTGGAAGTGCTATCGGTCCCTGCAAATCAAGACGGTCCCTACCAGACATTTGGGATGCCGGCCGTTGCCATCGTGACGAGACGCCCCTCTTCCAAGGAGGGCGATCACAAATATATTATTGCTACGATGGCCATCGACCCGCGCACCGCCCCTACGCTGCCGCCCGCCAGCACCCGCCCTGGTGCGACGCAAGCCATTGATTTACAATACATTTTCTCCTTGCCAAGGTGCCGTCACTTGGCATCTTTGTCTCGAAGCGGAGTTTTCCGCGCGAGGACAAGGACGCGATCGTGGCGCGACCAAGACGTACAACAGCCGACAAGCTTCGTGTGGTCGCCGACGTGGCCCGCGAACCGGCTGCCTCTGCGTCGTCGAAGCCCGATCCACGCCTCGTCAACTTGGTCCGGCTGCTGGCGCGACAGGCCGCGCGGGACTTCGTTCAAGTCGAAACAGACAACCGGACGCGAGACCGCCTCCCGGAGTAAGGAGGTCTCCTCATGAAGGTCGCGCTCTACGCTCGCTACTCATCGGACAATCAGCGAGACGCCTCGATCGAGGATCAGTTGCGGGTCTGCCGCCTGCATGCAGAAAAGCAAGGCTGGACGGTCGTCGATAGCTATACCGACCGGGCGATATCCGGCGCGTCGCTGCTGCGACCCGGCATTCAGGAGCTGATCAGCGATGCGATGCGTGGCAAATTCGTCGTCGTACTTGCAGAGGCGATGGATCGCCTGAGCCGCGACCAAGAGGATATCGCTGGACTGTTCAAGCGCATGGCCTTCGGCGGCGTGCGTATCGTCACGCTGTCGGAAGGCGACGTGACGCATCTGCATGTCGGCCTCAAGGGGACGATGAACGCCCTCTTCCTGAAAGACCTGGCCGACAAGACGCGCCGCGGGCTGCGTGGCCGCGTCGAGGACGGCAAGTCCGGTGGCGGGCTGTGCTTCGGCTATGACGTGGTGAAGCAGTTCGCATCGAATGGTGAACCGATCCGCGGCGACCGAACGATCAACGAGGCCGAGGCCGCCACCGTCCGCCGTATCTTCGCGGACTACATCGCCGGCAAGTCGTCGCGCGCCATCGCCTTTGAGCTGAACAAGCAAGGCGTGCCTGGGCCGCAGGGCGCCGAGTGGGGGCCATCGACGATCCATGGCAACCCGAAGCGCGGCGTCGGCATCCTCAACAACGAACTTTACGTCGGACGCCTCGTCTGGAACCGCCTCCGCTATCTGAAAGACCCGGACACGGGCAAGCGGGTGTCACGCCTCAATCCCGAATCCGAGTGGGCGATTCAGGAAGTGCCGAAGATGCGCATCATCGACCAGGAAGTCTGGGATGCGGTGAAGGCACGTCAGCAATCCCTCGCCTATGAGACGTCCGAGCTTGGCGAGAATGCACTGAACGAACGGCGACGTCCAAAGCACCTGTTTGCCGGCCTTGTGAAGTGCGGTTGCTGTGGTGGCGGTTACACAATGATCTCCAAGGATCTGCTCGGCTGCGCGACGTCGCGGAACAAGGGCACCTGCGACAACCGCTTGAATATCAGGCGAGACGCCCTTGAAGCCTCAGTGCTCAGCGGCCTCCGGACGCATCTGATGGAGCCCGAACTGTTCAAGGAATTCTGTGACGAGTTCACCCGCGAGGTGAACCGGCTGAGGATTGAGCGTAGCGCAGACATCATCGGTCAGCGCAAAGAGTTGGAACGCGTCCAGCGGGACTTGGATCGAGCGATTCAAGCCATTCTGGATGGTGTGCCCGGCGTTCAGCTCAAGGACAAGATTGGGGGTCTTGAAGCCCGTAAGGCAGAACTGACCGAGCTGCTGGCGAACGCTGAAGAGCCTCCGCCCCTCCTGCATCCGAACATGGCGGAGATCTACCGCCAGCGGATCGGGGTGCTCTATGAGAGCCTGCAGAACGAGGATGGCAAAGCCGAGGCTGCAGAGGTTTTCCGGACGCTGATCGATCAGGTAACGCTTGTGCCCGACGAGGCCGAGCTGGCGATCGTGCTGCGCGGCGACCTGGCCGCGATCCTGCGGTTTGCAGCGAACAAGAAAAACCCCGCCGTCCTTTCGGAGGCGGGGGTTTTGGGTGCCTTGCTTTCGCAAGAATCGTTGGTTGCGGGGACACGCAACACCCGATCCCTGCGGAACGGAACCGGCGATCCCGAAAATTCGGAATCGCCGGGATCGTTGGTTGCGGGAGGGCGCAACACCCGACCGCTGCGAAACGCAAAAGGCGACCCTTCCGGATCGCCTTTGCTGGTATCGCAAGAATCGTTGGTTGCGGGGGCGCGCTATTGCCGCTGGCATAGTTTCGCCAGGACTTCGACTTTCCTCGCTCCTGACGAAGTCGAGAATACCGAACAACTCGCCGCACAGAGTGGCGTGAACCTCCCCACGCTTACCACCGGGCGTGAGGACGATGTCGCCGATTAGCGAACGTAAGGCCTCTGCTGCCTGACGTCCGCCATCCGGGTCGTTGAGCGCCTCTGTTAGACGCTCGACGCGACGGCGGTAGAGATTGGCGATATTCGGATGCACATCGGGAATGTCTGCTGGTGCTTCCCGCTGACGGGCCATGATCTCCACCTTCTGCCGTTCAAGATCATCCATGCGTGCCTTCATCGACGGCTGATACATGCCGTCCTCGATCGCCGCCATGATCCCGGCAATGGCACGCTCGATCTTTTGAAGCGCCTTTTGGTCGGTTGCCGCCTGCGCTCGCCGGTCGTGGTTCAGCCGGTTCATTTCCTCGGCATAGGCACGCACGGCTTCGGTGACTGCCTCGGCGGAAACAAGGCGATCCTTGAGGCCGGCAAGAACACGCGCTTCGATCTTGTCACGGGTGATAGAATGGCCATTCTCGCAGGTGCCGCGCCGGTGGTGATTGAGGCAGGCATAGCGGTTCGGGACTATGATCCCGAACTTGCCGCCGCAGCATCCGCAGGTGAGAAGGCCGCTCAGAAGAGCGGTGGGACGGTTCGCTAGGTGAAGACGCTTCATCCGTCCTTCACGGGTATTGGCTGGGTTCGGCCCGAAGAGGGCGGAGATTTGCGTCTGTCGGGCGCGGGCGGCATTCCACAGATCGTCGTCTACGATTTTGAGATGCGGTACCTCGGTCCTGATCCATTGGCTTTCCGGGTTGGGGCGCGATACCCGCTTGCCGGTGCTTGGGTCTTTCAGGAAGCGCTGGCGGTTCCAGACGAGAACGCCGGTATAAAGCTCATTGTTGAGTATGCCTGTGCCGCGTGAGACATGGCCACGAATGCTGGTGTCGCCCCATGCGCGACCAAGCGGGCCGGGTATGCCCCCATTATTGAGATCGATAGCAATGGCCTTTGGGCTTTTGCCGGATGCGAACTCACGAAAGATACGGCGGATGGTGTCGGCCTCATGGGGAATGATTTCCCGATCGCCCCGGATCGGTTCGCCATTGACGTCGAACTTCCGAACGACCTTGTAGCCATAGCAAAGGCCGCCACCGGCTTTGCCCTTCTCTACCCTGCCCCGCAGGCCGCGATGGGTCTTCATCGCAAGGTCTTTCAGGAACAGGGCATTCATCGTGCCCTTAAGACCAACATGCAGTTCCGAGATCTCCCCTTCGGCAAGCGTGACGATGGTGATGCCGGCAAACTTCAAATGCTTGTAGAGCGTCGCCACGTCCGCTTGATCGCGACTGATGCGGTCCAATGCTTCGGCTACGACGATAGTGAACTCGCCACGTTGGGCATCACGGATAAGCCGCTGAATACCACGCCGCAAGACCGTACTGGCTCCCGATATGGCCGCATCCTCATAGGATCCGGCGATCTCCCAGCGTTCCCGGAGGGCATGCTCACGGCAAAGCCGGAACTGGTCCTCTATCGATGCCTCACTCTGCTTGTCGTCGGAATAGCGAGCATAAAGCGCGGCGCGGATCATGGGAAACCTCCTTAAACGTCTGGCTCTTCACCGCCAACGGGAAAAGTAACGCGTCGCAGCGGTGCTTCGAGACGGCGTGCAATTTTCCTGCGATTCCTTTCGCGAATCGCGAGAACCTGCTGAACGCGGGAAACGGAAATGTTGAACTCCAAAGCGATGGATTTCATCGTCGCGCCTTCCTGGCGCCTCTTCTCGATCAAAATGTTTCGAGCTGCCTTTGCCATTTCCACGCATTTCCCCAGTAAATTCCGGTGACCATCTCCGGACCCCACAGAAATGTTTCACATTTGTTCCCAATAGGCAACGTGTGAGCCACAGCTCATGCTTAGCTCTTACGTGCCGGGTCACCTCGCTGATTGTCATTGCTAGCTCGTATCCGTTCGAACTCCTCACGGGCCAGTTGCCTGCCAATCAGCCGAGCAATATCGAACACCACTCTCTCCAACCGTTTCGTAGGCTCCAGGGCATCGCCGCCCTCTTCCTCTACCGGCCGAGACTGATTATCGTTGGCCAATACCCTTCCTCCCGGTAGCTTTTCCCGGTCGTCTTCCATACGGCTACCCCGCAAATTTCCTGAGACAAGTAGGCATGAAGCGGCAGTACAGTCAGATTGCAAAGCCAAAAATCCACTCGCAGAACCCTGGCGCGCAAAGACTTGCATTCGGCGGTCCACGTTTTCAGATAGTGCTGATCCTATAAGAATCCGCTGCCTTTGCTCAGGGACGCGTTGACAACTCCAGGTTAGAAAGTGTGACTTCTGCGAGGCCAGAGTTGGAGGAAGCACCATGCTATTTAAGGAACTTGTGACTGACAGTGATCAACTTATGGGCGTCAAGGCCGTCTATGGGCGCTCGACTGTCAGCTTAATCGCCTTCGGCCCTCGCGGCGGTTTTGACAAGGAGCCCAACAAATTCTTCATGCTGGGCCGTACGACAGCGGAGGCCTCGTTGAACGCACCGTATCTGATAAGTATCGGTGGTGGAGCGGAGGTTTCAGACGAATGGCGAGGTCGTGTGTTGGAAGTGATGAGGGTCACCGGCGTCTACGGTAAAACCTCCGATTTCGTCACCGACGAAGCTAATCTAGCCCGAATGAAGCAATGGCCGATTGCTACCGTATTATCCGAGGTCTACACAATCGAAGGCGAACCCCTTCTCGTTGAAGACCTTGGATTTCCAGACCGTCGAATACTGGAGAACGCTTATGATACAGTGCGCCGAGATCCAGAGCAGATCGTCATCCTCTGGAATGCGTTGAAAGATCGAAAGATCGCGAGGCGTCATGAAATCCTGCCTCCTTCCGGCTTTATTGATCGCGGAAAGCTAGTCCATGTCGGCTCTATATATCCACAGGTGAACCCGAAATCGAAAGAAGGCGAGCGCATTTATAAGCGTATGCGGGAAATCGAACGGGATCGACGTCTTAGCAAATCCAAGAAGGAGATAAACAGGTCGGAAAATGGCGGCCGGATAGCATGCGAAAGCTGCGATTTTTCCGATGAAAATTCAACGATGTTCGATGTACATCACCTTTATCCAATCCATGCCGGAGTACGAGAGACAACATTGGCTGACCTTGCAGTTCTGTGTCCTACTTGTCATCGCTGGTCACACGCTAAGGGCGTCGATCAGCTAAATCCGCTTTCGATTGCGAACCTCTCACAGCAACGGAGCGCAATGTCCTTGTAACTTCTAATGTAAATGCAACAAGGGTTGAAAGGCTGCTACAGGGCAGGGAGATCAGCCCCTGGTCAGGCGTGCTGGTCGGGGTTGCTAAGCCTGTCCGGGGGCGGATGGCGACGCTGAAAAGATGGTCTGCTCCGCGCCCTCATCGCGGACGTTCGCCACTATAGTTAGAAATTCCCGAAAGCGGTTGTTCGAGCCCGGCGAGATCCACGTTCTCCACGTCTAAAGAAACCAAAATTTACCCGTCTTGCGGGCACACCAATCACATCCTGATTGCCTATGCAGACCATTAACCGTGCACCCGACTTGCACGATGCCAGATACCCACAGTAGATTGTAGTCGAACATGTTTCCCGTTCTGGTCAACAGCGCTACGATATGGCATGCCCAACCTCAAATCCACGCAGATGCTGCTTCTCGACGACGTTTTCCGCATGGCTGGCGGGTACGTCCTTAATTTCTCGGACAAGACTTTCGGAACGTTCTTTCGTGAAGAAGTCGGGATCGACATTGACCTTCCTTGTTACTCGGTCGAAGGCGGATCGAAAGCCAAGCGCTTCCGCTATTTTGTCCAGAATGAAAGCCTGCCGGCCGTCGTTAAGGCTATCAAAGCTCTGTGGGAATACCGCCAGGCCCTTATGGAACGGGATGGCGAAAAGGAAACACTGGTCAATATCGACACCCGCATGGAGGCCTTGGTCTCAAGCATTGGTGGCCAGTGGGACAAACCGACGACCGCTGCGCCGCCGTCGTCTGCCGTGGTGCTGGATTCTACAAAAATTGCGGATTTCACCAAGCGTCTGCTTAATCTTGGCTCATTAGCCCCGCATCCGCGGGGCTATGCATTCGAGGAATTCTTACACGACCTGTTCGACGCCTATGGGTTGGAAGCACACAAAGCGTTCAGGAATCGGGGCGAGCAGATCGACGGGAGCTTCCAACTGGACGGCCAAACTTATCTGTTGGAGGCGAAATGGCAGAATGCACCGTCGGACGCGGCTGACTTGCATGTGTTTCAGGGCAAAATCGGTGAAAAATCTGATTGGTCGCGGGGCCTATTTGTCAGCTACGCAGGCTTTTCAGCGGATGGTTTGATTGCCTTCGGACGCGCGAAACGGATCATTTGCATGGATGGTTTGGACATGCATGAAGCCCTGACGCGGGGAATATCCCTCGACAAGCTACTGCGTGACAAAGCCCGGAAAGCCGCCGAGACGGGATTACCTTACGTGCGAGTAAGCGATCTATGAAAAAGCTGACCGACCTGACAGCAGCCGAGGCCAAGGCGCATTTTCTAAAGGACACAAGCTATTTCAATGGGGACTTTCCCGATTACCTGAATTTCGGCCCGATCATCACGGACGTCGCAGCCGCACTCAAGGATGGTCATTTTTGGGGTGTCAAAAGCTCGAATCCGGACCATTTGTCGGACGTGAATTACATTTTTCTCTCCAACAAGGATGGACGGTTTGCGTGGCGTCCTTTGGAACTGATCCATCCGGTCATCTACGTATCGCTGGTCAACTTGATCTGCGACGAAGGCAATTGGAAGCAGATCGTCGCGCAATTGGCCAGTTGTGAGGGCGGGGCCGTCGACTGTTGTAGCGCTCTGGTAATGTCGGTTGACAATCAGTCCGACCAGGCTGCGCAGATCCAGAACTGGTGGCAGCAGGTCGAACAGAGTTCGCTGCTCCATTCCCTGGACTTCACCCATATTTTGCATACTGATGTAACGGACTGCTACGGCTCCCTCTATACCCATAGCATTGCCTGGGCACTGCATGGGCTCGAGGCGGCGAAAAAGGGCAAGACCGATAAAAAGCTCTTAGGCAACCAGATCGACGGCCATATCCAGGCGAGCCGCTACGGACAAACCAACGGCATACCCCAAGGCTCCGTTCTGATGGATTTCATCGCCGAGATTGTTCTTGGGTATGTCGATCGCCTGATCACTGAAAAACTGGGTCCGCCGACTGATTTCAGGATCCTGCGTTACCGCGACGACTATCGCATTTTCACCAACAGCGACGAGCATGCTGAGAGAATCCTTAAAGTCGTCAGCGACACCTTGCGAACCGTTGGCATGAAGCTGGGCGTGTCGAAGACAATCACGGCCACCAATGTCGTCGAAGGGTCGATCAAGCCGGACAAGCTTGCCGGAATCGACCTGCAGGATCTCGGCGAGGCAAACGCGAAAACTATCCAGAAGCAATTAATGCGCTTGCATGCTTTCGGTCGCCGTTTCCCGAACAGCGGCGCCTTGAAGCGCTTGGTCGGGGAAATGCATACCAAAATCGCCAAGCAGAAGATGACGCCCGACGATCTCGGCGTCCAGGTTGCGATTGCCACTGATATCGCGATGGTGTCGCCAGGGACGTTCCCGGCCGTGGCTGGCATCTTGAGCCACCTTATCTCCGTCGCCCCACAGGCCGAAAAGGAAGCCTTGTGGGGCCATGTGCACAAGAAGATGTCCCGGCTCCCCTATAATGGCTACCTTGAAATCTGGCTGCAGCGGGTGACCAAGCCAAAGGCCGTGGGATTGGAGTTCGTCAGCGAGGAGCCAATATGCCAGATCGTGAACGGGAAGCCAGAACCGCTGTGGAACAACGATTGGATCGGTTCGAAGGATGTCCTGAAGGCGCTCGACGTTACCAAGATCGTTGTTGCCGACGCCGCCGACACCAAGGAGACGATCGAGCCTGAAGAGATAGAGCTGTTTATCAAGAATGCGTGGTCGTATTGACCTTAGGTCAAAGCGAGCGGTGACTGCATCCGACGGCTATTCCATCTTGAGCGCCTCAAACCGGATAGTCAGCAACCGGCCCCATAGGCGACTTCGACGACTGCTGGATCGCGCTACGATTATCTAGAAGAAAACAAAGCGCCCGGTCCGTCCGAGGTCACCGATCAGACAAAGCTCGCACTGGTGGCAAGGCTTCCGTTGCTTAATCACCGCGACCGGATGGAGGCGAGTCTCCTGCCCCTACTCGCGTAGCGCCCATCTTAAAACCCGGCAATGTTCAAAATGGTGAAGAAAATCCGAAACATAGCATTCAGATGCACATTGCAGCTACAAGGCGCACATTGCTCCACACTCTAAATAACCCAACAAAAACAATCGAACGACCGAAGCACAATGTGCGCCCTTTTATCCTGCCCTCCTAATCGGTCGTACCTACTCCCTCTCCCAGCACCTCCTCCTGATAGCGCAAAATCGCAGCTTGTGGGATTCTCTCGCAGCATAGAGGATCACATATGAATTTGAGAGCTTCGGGGAACAAAGTGTGCCGGCCCTGGCTCTCAATGTGCACCGAACGCGGCTATAAAGCGTACTGACGCCGGCGGATTGTTGTCAATGACATCGACTGTCGAAGGGGCTGCCGGATTGCGAACTGACGCTTTGGTGGGCAAGAATGCCGCCCTTAGGCAAACAGAATATTTGATGCAATAGCGCCGCCAGCTGAAACACTAACTTCGAAAGAAGCACTGAAAGAGCCGCGTGTAACTTCACTTCGGGGTGAGCACGGATGTCCGCAACAGCACTCTTCAGGCGGTCTAGGCGATGCATATAGAGGCGATAAACTGAGGCTGGATGTGCGTTCGCGAGTACGCGGCAGCGATCCAATTGTCGCCGACAAGCCTGCGCAAATGGCGCACCATCTGAAGGAGAACGAAAGGGAAATAGACTGGCGGGCTCATCCGCAACGAGGAAAAGGGTGCCATCACGCACGAAACCAATGAGCCCGGCGTCACAGTCTCGGTCGTCACACAAAGCGCAGGATCGCCACCGGCGTGCTGTTCCGATGGCGGGCGAAGAGAAGCGGCCCGTCTGGCAGCCGTGGCGACTGCCGACAAGCCGGAAAGTGTTGCCGTCCTGCGTGATCTGTTACAGCCGTGGGACAGAATGATGACGTTAAACTGACGGGCAGACGGCAAGTCTTGTACCGGAAGGCAGCGATGTTGATGCGCGACGTCCGCGAAATGTCCGGCGAATGAGAATGGCAGTGAGCGCCTAATCCCTAAGCCCAGCCAACATGCTCTCGCTGGATCAATTTGAGAAACAGTGCAAACCAAAATTGGTATTCTGGATCGCCGCGATCGCCCCAACTTTCAAGTGCACAATAGGCGACGGACGTGGTTCCGTCTTCGCCATGTCGGTCGATCGCCGCTTCGATCGCCTCGGCTTCGGTCAAGATTTCCCAGTCCTCGATAACAAGGTAGTCCATACTCACACCCATTCTCCTACCATCAACCGACCGGTTCCGCCCATTTTAGGCCTAACGGCTATGCGATCTCCTCATAGGCGTAACGGCCAACTCGATCAGAGCATGGATACGAAATCCACGGCCGCTAAACGACAAAGAGCATGCGGGGGTTCATAGGTCGCCGCCGACGCGCGTGCTCTTTATTGCCACCGCGCCTCGCGAAAGATAAGTTATACAACAATAACACCATTAACTTTTGTTTTCAATACCAAACTTTCGAAAAAAGAAGGTTTATGCTCAAACCATCTCAGTGTCGCGCTGCCAGAGCGCTATTGAACTGGACGCAAAACGACCTCGCTGGCCAAACAGCCATAAGCGCGGTCTCAATACGCGCGTTCGAGAAAGGCGGCGATATGCGAGAAAGCAATCTTCGGCTCCTCAGGCTGACCTTCGAGGCCGCTGGGGTTATTTTCCAAAATGAAGGTGAAATGGTTCAAGGCGGAGTCGGGGTTCGACTGCGCGCTTCCTCTGATGGGAATTCCCTTTAGGCTCAATTGATCTGATTGAGGAGGCGAATTTTTGGACGCTGGCTTTGCTCAAGCCAACCACCGAGGAGCCCATGTTGGGTCTTCAAGCAGGTCGTGAATTGGAAGTGGCCAATGGCCACGCGAAGCGAGAAGTACACGATTAACGAGCAATTCATCTGAGTCGCTTCTTGCGCTGCCGTTCTCTTTGTGTTCTCTTCTGGACTGAAAAGCCTCGAAGACTAACTTCCAATCGACCTAGCCGCGAGGAAGCAACCGCCATTGACTACAATCCAAACAATCGGCGAACTACTTGGACAGCTGCCGTCAGCATTCAGCTTTGGCGAAATATCATTGGGGTCGATAGCTGCTGAACAGCGCGAACTGCTTCGTGAGATCGAAAACTTTGACCCGCTGAGGCTAACGGCCTGCTTCAGCGGTCTACTGACGGTTCCCGAGCTGCAGAGCAACTGCGTACGGCTGGAAGTGCTGACGCATCTCTGCTTCTCATTGGCGCGGGGCACACGCAAACCCACAGAGAAAATCATTGCGCGCTTGTTCAAAGCTGTCGGCGGCGGTGTGAGCGGACGCTTAGAAGACCCGGCAGAGGATGTCTTTGTGTCGCTGATCGTCACACAACGTGGCAATTTTCGTGTACTTGAAGGTATCTGGGAATCTGCCGGCTTTCACACCCAGCGCATTGTGAACGCGTTGGAGATGGCAGTGAACATTGACGCGGAAGCATTCATGCCGATGCTCGAATGCGTTTACGCGCTACTAAGGTTGTCGGATCTCGTCTGCGAACGCGCAGCCTTGCAGCGTTACACAAGCGGCAATGTCAGGCCAGAAGAGAAACTTCCGTCGAAAATCCTTGAAAGCGCCCGATTGTTGCGTCAGCGCATCCGCTTCACGGAAGAAGAGCTGATTGCAGCCGGGATTTCCGCTTTAAAGCTGGCGGAATTTGGTTTCGATCCGCGATCGCGCTTCAAGCTGACGTCTGACCGCATTGGTCACTCCGCTTTGGAGCGGCACCCAGTCGTCTTTCGCAATGGCGAATTTTACCTACTATTGCCAACCGCCGTGACTGCGGCGATCCGGCGATTCGTCATCGAGCGCATGGAACAGATGGGCCTTCGCGACTTTTTCGCTGGATTACTCTCACATGAAATCGCCATTGCTGCAAACCGCATCCCGCTTCTTGGCGGCAATACGGGCGCGCCTGTGGAATTCAGGAAGACTGATAACGGCCTGATCGCGGGCGTAATGTTTATGGCCGACCGTGGGCGCTTTATGAACTTTGTGTTCTTCGGTGACACGCTACAAGACTTCGATGCCAATGGCGGGCTAATTGGGACATACCCGACGAAAAATGCCGCGGGCCTTACAGCCGATATTGAGAAATGGATAAGCCATGCTCATGAGACGGCGCGAAGAGCGCCGGATTTTAGAGACGGCATCACGTTGCTCGTCGGGTGCGGCGTTGGGCGGGGCATGCTGGATGTGACTCCGAAAAGGGAATATGAGAATTGGAAGGTCGAGCCTATCAGCGCACCCGACCTTTTTACCCTAAGCTCATTGTCAGACTTTAAGCCACTGTCACTATGGCGACTGCTGAATGGCCGTGACAGTGTTGAAGCGCTCGGCGTAAATTTTTTAAATGTAAATGGACTTTTGAATCTCGTTGCCTGGGCGCGCGCGCTCGGTGGACATCTTGTTCCTCACGCCAGCATGCCTGCGGAATTCGGAAACGGCGAAGGCGAAGGCGAAAAAATGATTCTGGTCGAACAGAACGCTTTGCTCAAAATCCGCCAAGAGGTTGCAGAGAAGGATGACAAGCACGCGCTGCTTGCTATAGACGGAAAATGGATTCCGACGCAGCGAGACGGCCAATCTATTTTCAAGGAAGATTTGGGTCGCCCATTTTACGTTTCGGAAACATCCAAAGAGCGTTGGCCCATGGCCGTCTACGAGACAACGATGCGACCTTGGTGGGTTCAGTTGGAAACGACCGATAAGACCATCGGCAACTTCGCCTATCAGCGCTATCAAATGTTGCGTACTTGGCTTTGCTTTGCCGCTCCCGTGCTAGACACCGCCTTCCCACAGATTCCGCCAGGCCCAATTCTGTGGAAGGTGAGGTTTGAGGGAGATCTTGGCGACCGAGCGGCTTCACACGAAGGTCAATTCTTGACTATCGAACAAACTTTGACGTTCCTAGATGTCGAAGTTACTTGGTCCACAATCTCAATTGACGTCGGTGCCGAGTTCGAAGACGCCATCTATAATCCAGTGAACGTCGCTGAACGCGCATTGGTGACGCGATTTGTTGAAGGCGTCGCGAGACTTGCGAACACACCACTTGACGACGCGACACTGGATTCACTTGTCACGAAAATCGTTCCAAGTCCTGAAGCCAGGCAAAGTCATGCATTCAGTGCGCAGGGCTTCCGTGATTTCGTGAAGCGATCGACTTGGCGGTCACCTGTCAAGATCGACGTGGATGACGGTGCGGCGATAAAGCTGGGTTTGGGTTGGCGCAACCGCCCGCGATCAGAGGGCGGCGAAATTATAGGGCGCGAAGCTTGCACAATATATCTCAACGGCATTGTGAAGCTCCTCGAGAATGAAATCTGCACGGACCTGCGCGAATTTGACCGGCGCTCCGTTATCGTGTTTGCGCTCATGAACCACGAAGCTGCAGCGTCGGATCGTGATAATTGGCGGCGCACGGCATCGGCGGTCGTCGCTCTGCATAAGGACAGGAACGCTACCATTAACGCAATCGCAGAGCACGAAGCCGAGTTGAACACAGTATTTCAAGCCACTCGCTTAATTGTGGAGTTTGCGATCTGTGAATGTCCTCTTGAGGGTGGCATGAAACCCGGTGAACTCGATATGTCGCGCATTATGGCAAAAATCATCCTGACCTGCGGACTGGGCGGATGGTCGGACTCCATTCGCTGGCAAGCAATGAAGCCGCTTGTTCACATCACACCGCTTGGCGATATCCATGCTAACGTCGATTTTCAGGAGGAAATCCTAACCCCATACGGGCGGACGATGACAGGGGCGGTCGTTCAAGAGAACATTGAAAACTACGCCCGCAACTTGCTTGAACCAACGGTTACTCCAACCGATGGGTCGCGAATTGACGGCAATTTCATCGCAGCATTTGAAGAGCAATTTGGTGCCCCAATCGATGTCGCCCGCAAATTCATCGATGATATCGAGGATATGGGCATCAAACAGGAGAAACCGGTTTTGGCGCTAAAGCGAAGTGATGTGCTTGCTTTGGGCGATGGCAAGGACGCGCCTTATGCGGATGGAATCAAGCGGTTGCTTGAAGTCCTGACGCTGAAAAGCAGGCCGTGCTGGCGCAAGGTGCCGGAAGGGTATCTCGAAAAAGATCTCTTTCCGTGGCGTTTCCGGCGGCGACTATCTATGCTTCGCAAGCCGTTCATTCAACTTGATGATACCGAAGACCCCAAGCTCATCGTAGCACCCGGCATCTTGCGCGACGGCTTCGCTTACTCCTTTAGTAATTATTACAAAGGGGATTTCCCGCTCTGGCAGCTAACGCCCAAGATGAAAGTTTGGGCTGGCAAAGCCCGAGACAAAATGGGCAAGAAATTTAGTACGGAGGTTGCGGCTCGGCTCAAGGAACTTGGTTGGAACGTCGAAACCGAAGTTCGCATCACAAAACTCCTCGGTAAGGGGTTTGCTCTGGACTATGGTGACATCGATGTGTTGGCTTGGAAAGCAGAGTCTGACCGCGTACTTCTAGTCGAGTGCAAGGACGTTCAGCACCGTAAGACCGACGGCGAAATTGCCGAACAACTTTTGGACTTCCGGGGTGAACTAAGCGAAAATGGAAAACCGGACCTTCTACTTAAGCATCTGCGGCGCGTTGAACTGATCAACGCGCACGTGCCAGAGGTCAAGAAGTATTTGAAACTTACCGCGCAACCTAAGCTGGAAGGCCACTTCGTTTTCAAGAACCCTGTCCCCATGAAATTTGCGTGGGACAGGATGAAAGAACGAGCCCAATTCAATCTGTTTAGTGAGCTACAAGAGCTCTAATGAGAAGATTGTCCACACTGAACGACCTGTGTACTGATTATGGATCAGTTCCTCTTCCTTGAATGATGGATCATGATACTCGATGTTCTCGGAAAGGTGGGTCATCCATAATCAACATATAGGCATTTGTTACTGCATCCCGATAATTTATCGCTGTTAGCGATTTTTTATTTGACAATCGTCCATATCGGTCCTATTTTGATCATCGTGATGGTTGCTCAAAGCTGAACCCGTCAATGTATGGGGCCGGAGGCCCTGTGGGGATGAAAATCCCCGATTCAATCCCGTCGTCTGGCTAGGGACCGTGGCATGCGCGCCGCACCCGTCGGGCCCGGGTGCGGCATGTTCGAGGTCAAACGTCGCTGAACAGTCGTCCTGTTTCCACGGGCGCCGACAATCCCGTCGGCGGAAACATAGGACACACTTACAATGAGCACAAACAGTCATCACCAGCGGCGGCGTCGCATGTTGAACGCGGTATTGATCTTTAAGATCTTCACCGCGTTGGGTCAGGCAGCAGTCGCTGCCCTGCGCCTTTGGTCTTGGTTTTCAGACCGGCAATGAGCGGCGACCTCGGAAATAGCCCTAAGGAGCACGTTATGAATATGACCAAGCGTCCGCTGATAAACGATGCGCTGAGACTGCTGCGTCTTTATCTCGGCCTGTCACAGAAGGAATTGGCAACCGAGTTGGAAATTTCGCAATCGATGGTGTCAGAAGTCGAGAGCGGTACAAAGGCGGTTTCTATGGAACTACTGGAGCGCTACAGCGAGAAATTCGACGTCCGCATGTCACAGCTGCTTTTCTTCGCTGAAGAGCTCGACGGCCAACCAATTCCCAAGAGAGGCAAATTGATTGTAGCTAGCGGTGTGCTTACGCTACTCGAAAAGCTCTCGCCTCGCGACGTGCCGCATGCGTCGTAAACCGGCTCGTCCACCAATCGAAAAGTACGAACTGGGGCGCTCACCATTTGCGCAGCGACCAACTCAAAGAGACGTTGGTAAGCTCCTAGGCGTTTCGCGCGATCATCTGCGGTTTCTTGTGACGCATAAGGAACATTTCATCGTGCGCCGTCAGGAAATCATCGGAAAGAAGCAGAAGCTCCGTGATCTGAAGTATCCGATGGCCGATTTGCGAGGCGTTCATGAACGCCTAAAATTCCATCTCAATAAGATTAAGCAACCCAGCTACCTGTTCAGCCCTCGTAGAAAGCGTGGGCAACGTGATAACGCTGCTTTGCATCTGGGCCAACACCAGTATCTGACCCTCGATCTAAAACAGTTTTACCCGTCAACCACCGCCGCCATGGTGCGGCGCTGGTTTCGAGACGAGATGGGGATTTATCCAGATGTTGCCGGGCTACTTACCCACTTGTGCACAATCGACGGCCAAGTGTCGTTCGGCTCACCATTAACACCTGTACTGTGCACTCTTATCCATCGATCGATGTTCGATCAGATTGCCGATCTGTGCGAACATCACGGTTTACGCTACTCCCTGTGGGTAGACGACCTGACCATATCGGGAAAGTTTGTGCATGGCGATGTCGTGCGCGAAATTCGCCAAATTATCGCAAGTGCGGGCCTGAGATCGCATAAAATCCGTTTTCGCACAGGAAGCCGTCCGGTTTTTATCACCGGTATCGGCATCGTCGGGCGGGAGCTGGTTGCCCCTAACGCCCTTAATTTGCGGATCAAGGAACTCTGGGAAAGTTACCATGTCGCCGAGACAATTGACGAGCGAGACGTTTGTATCCAGGCACTGCTCGCTCAGCTCGGGACGCAAAGGCATATAAGCGGACCCTCCTCAGATTTGGGGCGCAGGGCCGCTGATCAGATGAACTCGCTTCGTCAGAAGCGCAACAAGATGTATATCGAGGCGTCCGTCAAAGCCTCAGCTGATCGCCTAACGCGGTCGTTGACCGTATTGCATGCTGCAGAAGACGCGCCGTTTGACCTTGCTTAGATAGCCATCCACGAAAATGAGTTTCGGTGGGTTTTAGCGCTCCAGTGCGCTGGATCGCGATTCTCCGCGACGGTGTAGTGTAGGAATTAGTATCCGTGGTACCGGCAACATCGCCGGGCGAACGGCCATCTGCAGCAAAGACGCTAGCACGGGTGGCGCCGCCAATAGACACAGCAGCCTATTGAGGCGTCAAATCATTACATTGATTGAAGTATGTAGGAACTGGTTGCGGGGGCAGGATTTGAACCTGCGGCCTTCAGGTTATGAGCCTGACGAGCTACCGGGCTGCTCCACCCCGCGCCATCTCGAGCGAACTGCTTTGCAGTTCGTCTCGACGAAGCAAGTCGGCCTCGCCGGCTTGCGTCATCAGCGTAAACCCGAAGGGTTTATCGCGTGTAAGGTAGGCACCCTTATTATGGATTCCTACAAAATTCCAGAAGCGTTTTCCTGCTTCCTTCAGAAGCGACAAAGGCCGCTTGGAGCGGCCTATTGTAACACGGCTTGGCCGTTTGAGCGTAAACCTTTTGGGTTTATCGCGTGTGATCAGAGAAGATTTTTTGAGACGCATAAACCGCGATGCGG